>Ga0315312_1001613_pt1 | contig 17137 bp, 13 predicted proteins | sample TDP7_MG_FD_203629 | JGI IMG/M metagenome (GOLD analysis project Ga0315312, IMG submission 203629) | Freshwater sediment microbial communities from Lake Towuti, South Sulawesi, Indonesia - TDP7 | ecosystem: Environmental > Aquatic > Freshwater > Lake > Sediment | place: Indonesia: South Sulawesi... | reverse complement strand
ACAGTCTTTTACGGAGACAGCTTTTTCCATCCGGGCGATTTCGTGAAGGACATAATAAGTTTTCACAGAAAAAAGAAGGCTTCGGTCACCATGGGGCTCTATAAGGTTTCAGATCCCACCAGGTTCGGCATAGCTAAAATAGACTCTGAGGGAGCCCTACTGGACCTCATTGAAAGACCAGGTGTAGAGAAATTAAAGGACCTTAAGGCTAATGAATATTACCTCGCTAACTCGGGCCCCCTTATCTTTAAGCCAGAGGTCTTTGATTATATAGGCAAAACGAAACCGGCCCCCGACGGGGAATACTGGATAACCGAAACCATCAGACTCATGCTCAAGGAAGGTAGACCCGTTTACGGTTTTCAGATACCCTCCAACGTTTTCTGGAGGGACATCGGAACCCCCAAGGCAAGGCTTGAGGCAGATGAATACGCCCTAAAGAACGTAAAACTTTCCGAGGAAACTTAGCAGAAGCAGAGTTAGAGTAATATCGGCCCATCAAAATTTCAATCAACATCTTTGTGAGGCAGTTGGCTTATTTTATCGCCAGGCTATTTTCTGACCAATTTCAACCGGTAAGTTAAAAGAGAAAATGGCTGAACATGAACAAGATTGGGATGAAAGGCATAAACCTTTCATTATTAATGATTCTCTTAAGCCCGCGGGTTTACTCGCCGTAGCCACGTGCATGGGGGACGGAGATAGGGTACAGGGCTCCCCAGATAGCCGAGGATGTTGTCCCCTTCCTAGACAAGCAGCTTCGAGAGAAAAAACCGCTCTCTCGTTTTCTCTCGGTCATCACCGATAGCCAAGTTTTCTCTCATATCTAGTGAGGCTCAGATTCGCTTGCTAATATGGGGAATAACGCGACAAATTATACAGAAAGGAATAAAACAATTGCGAGTCATAATACAAATCATCCATAGTGCGCAGAAGTTTGCAGACTTCTTTTCCTAAGCTTTAAGATGCTTCTTCTGAAAGTAAGGAACGGCCTCTACAATTTCAACGCCTGTGCATTTTGTCGTTGTATTGGCCTTGAACGAGATTCAAAAGGAAAAATCCCAATAAAGAGATCGCAATTGTTTTAAGATTCCATTAATAAATCGTATTGTTCACAGTAAGCTAGGGAGGAGATACATCAATGGGATTATTCGGGCCGAATGTACAAAAGATGGAAAGAAACAGAGATGTTAAGGGCCTGATAAAAGCCTTGAGGCATAAAGATTTGGATGTTCGAAGTGAAGCAGCAAAGGCTCTTGTTAGGATAGGAGAACCGGCGGTAGAACAACTCGTTCAAGCCTTGGGTTATGGAGATAGCGATCTTCGATCGGTAACTGTAAGAGTTCTTGGAGAGATAGGGGGTGCGAGAGCGTTAGAACCGCTCACCTACGCTCTGAAGGACGAGAATGTGAATGTTCGAATCTATGCAACAGAAGCTCTTGGAAAGGTGGGAGATGCAAGGTCTGTAGAACCACTGATTCAGGCTTTTGTTAAGAAAGACGAATATCTGGACGTTCGAAAGTATGCAGCAGAGGCTCTCGTTAGCATAGGACAACCGGCAGTTGATCCCCTAATTCAGGCTTTGAAAGACGAAAAAGCAAGCGTTCGAGTTCTCACAGCTGTAGACCTCGGAAGAATAGGTGATTCAAAGGGGGTTGATCCGCTAATTCAGGCTCTTCAAGATAAAGATTGGCAGGTTAGAAAAGAAGCAGCATGGGCTCTTGGAAATATAGGGGACCCCAGGGCGGTTGAACCCCTCACTTGTGCTCTGAAAGACGCGCGATCCTTGATGGATCAAGACAAAGAAGTTAGGCTAGAAGCATCAAATGCTCTGATTAAGATTGGGGTTAAGGTTGGGAGGCCAGCAGTGTCTCTAATTCAAGCCTTTAAGTACGGACAAAGCGATAAAGTCTTGAAATACGGATTTAGCGATCTTCGAAAGAAGGCAGAAGCAATTCTCGAAGAGTCTGGCTGGGTCCCTCAAGACGATACAGAGAAAGCTTATTTCTTAATTGCAAAAAAGGCGTGGAAACTCTTAGTGGAACTAGGAGAGCCAGCAGTTGAGCCACTAGTTCAAGCCTTGAAATACGAAGATCTTCGAACTGAAGCAATAAGGGTTCTTGGGGAGATAGGGCATGCAAAGGCAATTGAAACATTAATTCAGCTTTTGTCCAATCAAGATCCCTACACTCATTCGGAAGCAGTGAGGGCTCTTGTTAGAATCGGAGAGCCGGCGGTTGAGCACCTCATTCAAGCCTTGAGGGACATGGATCTTCGAGAAGGAGCAATAGGGGTTCTTGAAGAGATTGGGAGTGCAAGAGCTGTAGAACCGTTGATTCGGATCCTGAAAGACAATGGAAAAGCTAGATCGAAAGCCGCAGATGCGCTTGGTAAGATTGGAGATGTAAGGGCTGTAGAACCACTCATCGAGGCTTTGAGTATTGGGTACATATTCGATTCGAGTGTTCAAGTTCATGCAGCGGGAGCTCTTGGAAAGATAAGAGATTCAAGGGCAGTTGATCCCCTAATCCATGCTCTGAAGGACAAAGACACGCACGTTCAAGATAAGGCAGCGGAGGTACTTGGAAAGATGGGAGACCTGAGAGCTGCAGAAGCAATCATAGATTGGTTATTCAGACGGAACTTGCAGATTACAAGCTTGAAGGAACTGAACCCTTGGATTGAGACAATGGGAAATCTCTTCAGCAACTATACGGATGTCATTCTTAAGGCAACTGTATACATTGACAAGGTGAGGTGGGGTGATGAGGTAATTCATAAGCTCTGTAACATTCATACGCAGATCTCAAACAACATCCTGCACAAGTTATCACAGAAAGAAGATACTCAAGTAGTAGTTGGTTGGCATGAGGATGATTGGGGAAATATTACTGAAATTTATGAGACATGGAGTTTTGAGTTTCAGCGTGAGACGGCAAAAACTGAGCTGAAACGTAGGGGAAACCCACATTACGATCCTTCTGCATACCTTAACAAGGAAGCATGGAAGGCTTGACCCGTTATATAATCATCTTCAATACGAACTGATAGGATTATGTTAAGATTCGGGTCAGAAGAATAGAAGATGCCGCTTACGCTTTCCTATAATATCTCATATTTCGCAGTTCCTTTCCTTTTTCGTAGATTTTTGTCCCTATGAGTACTATTATAGCACAGATAAGTGTAACAACAGTTGCCGTCGGATGAAAGCTTTGCACAACTAGCCGCGCCTCCTAGATTGGGGGTTAGTTTAAGAGTAGGGAAATAAATAAGTAAGGGCAACAAAATGGGATGAAGGGAGAAACTTGTCGACGGCTCGGAGGAGTTTTCAGGGGGAGATCGCGGCATTATTAGACAAGACGGTTATGGTGGCAACCACGGATGGAAAAACTTACAGTGGCACCCTGGTTGGGATAAATCCGGACACACTAAGTCTCTGTTTAGAAAACGCTAAGGACGAGAAGGGAGCATTCGCCCACAGGGCTTTTCTGAACGGAAACGCCGTTGTCCGAATACTGGCCGTGGAGAAGCCCTTCGACTTAAGGGCCTTGGCGGAGAGACTTGAGAAGGTGTTTCCAACCCTGGTGAGGCTCTACGAAGATAAAGGCTTCCTTTGGGTCATGGACAAGATTAAGGTCACTGCGGATGGCGTGGTGGAGGGAACAGGCCCCGCCGCTGAACGGGTTAAGACAGTATATGACCACTTCCTCAGGGAAACAAGGACTGCTTAAATAAGTCCGCGGAACCGCGGTTCCTCCCTTTCCTTCACGTGGCTAGGGATCACACCGAGGGACTTCAGGGTGTCTCGAGTTGCCTCCGCTGCCATGTCTAGCCTGCTAAAATCTATTTCCAGGTCCAGCATTCTACAAAGTACCTTTAGAGCTTCCCGAGCCGCCTCTGAGTCGGGATAATCACCTGGAGTCTCGGCGAGGAGACAAAGACCCTTCATGTCCTGCAGTTCACTCAAGCCGATGAGAAGCCCTGCGATGCCAAAGATCCTTCCTTCAATTACCTCAACACCAAGGTTTAAGGCTTCCTTCAAGGTCTCAGAATCTGATGCTGCACAGTATACTTTAGGGACGTTAACCCTTTGTTCTCGCTTTAGGCCGCCTAGGGTTATGACATATTTGCATCCCAGCCCTTTAGCAACGTCTAAGACGCATCCGCATAACTCATACTGCCCAGAAGAGGTCAAGGCTTGGGTGTTGCCGTAAAGGAGGATTAGATCGCGTCCACCATTTTTCCTTTGATGATAATAGAGCATGTTTGTTGGGAAACGGGCTTCTCCATTCTCCGTGGCTATGGCCACGCCCTCAAAGGCGGAGGAGCGGATTTCTGCGAGGGGTTTAGCCCCCAGCTCCTGAATTAGGTGCATCGTAGCTATATTGGCGACGAAGCCTATGCCTGGCAGCCCTTCAATTAGAACCGGGTTGTGGAGTTCAGGCCTCTCGTAAATCTGAGTGACACAGACCATGATGATCACCAATATAATTAAGAAAGCCTAGCTATTTTAAATATGCTATCACTGAATATCTCGGCGGTTCCCCAATGGCCTTTGAAATACAGGAAAGGGATCTTCTTGCGAGGATAGGTAGGCTTAAAACCAAAAGTGGAACCGTTGAAACACCCCTGTTGCTTCCCGTTATAAATCCGGCCGTTCAACCGATTTCGCCCCAGACAATGGGGGAAACCTTAGGTTGCGGGGCCCTCATAACCAACGCTTACATTTTAAAAAAACGCTTCAAAGAAAAGGCATTGAAGACGGGGATACATCGCCTCCTAAACTTTAACGGGGTGATTGTAACCGACTCAGGGGCTTACCAACTCCTCACATACGGCGACATAAATGTCACCCCTTCAGAAATTGTTCAGTACCAAGAAGGAATCGATACAGACGTTGCCACTATCCTAGACGTGCCCACAGGGTGGAAGGCCTCCAAAAATTACGCGCGGTACACGGTGGATGAGACCCTGAGGAGGGCGAAGGAGTTGGCAAGGGTTAAGAGCCGAGATGACATCCTCTGGGTTGGGCCAATTCAGGGAGGGCGACACCTTGAACTGGTTGCCCATTCGGCAAGGGCTATGGGAAAACTGCCCTTCCAGATATATGCCCTCGGAAGCCCCACACAGGTTATGGAACAGTATGTCTTTGATACCCTCATTGATATGATCGTAACAGCAAAAATGAGTTTACCTCCTGAGCGCCCCCTCCACCTCTTTGGGGCTGGCCACCCCTTCATGTTCACTTTAGCGGTAGCCTTGGGCTGCGATCTTTTTGATTCAGCTGCTTATGCAATCTACGCCAGAGAGGACCGTTACATGACAACCCATGGAACCCTCAGGCTTAGGGAGCTCAAATACCTCCCATGCCCTTGTCCCGTTTGCGAAAAAATTGATCCCCGCGACTTGACGGAGATGCCAAAGGGAGAGAGAACTAAAATCCTAGCTTTTCATAATCTCTATGTGAGCCTGTCGGAAATAAGAAGAATAAAACAGGCCATAGTTGAAGGCCGCCTCTGGGAACACCTGGAGCTGAGGGCGCATGGCCACCCAGCCCTCCTTCAAGCCTTAAAAAATTTGAGGAAATATCAAACATACTTGGAGAAAAACAGCCCGATAACCAAGGACTCTGGTCTCTTCTTTTTCGGCTCCCTAGGTCTGATTCGCCCCGAGGTTGTCCGCCACAGGAGGAGGCTCTCTGAAAGGTACTCCCCACCAAAGGAGGCTGAAGTTCTCCTTTTACTGCCCCAGACCCCCATGAAGCCTTTCCACAGATCAAAGGAGCATCAAAGGATATTGAAGAGGCTTCAACGGAAACTGGGCGATGGAACGGAGGCTATTCACGTGTGTACGTACGCTGCTCCCTTTGGAATCGTTCCCCAAGAACTTGATGAGACTTATCCCCTTTCTCAATATGAAATTACATTTCCCCTAGACAGAGAAACCATCGCGTACACGGCAAAACAGGTTGCAACCTACATAGCCGCGGGCGGCTACAGGAAAGTGGTCTTACTTCAGGACGCGAAGACTTGGGGAGGGAAAATCGCCGCGGCCTGCAGAAAAGCCTGTAAGAAGGGTGGAGTCCACCTTAAGGTGGTTGGAGACCGTGAACCTTGGACTGAAGAGGCGCTGGATAGCCTATTAGCCGCATTGCAGGGGACTTTGAGCCCTGAATAAGATACTTTTTACTCTATAAAGCTAAACTTATTGGTAACCACGGTAAATTGCATATTTGCATGCACCAAAAGTTTTATACCTATTATTCAAGCATATGTGGTAGGTGGGAAAATTTGGAGGTTTTCAAATGATTAAGATAAAGAGTGTAATGATTGTAGCGATTAATATCATGTTATTAGCCCTATTGATACCGTTGCCTCAGATTACGAGCCAAAATGTGAGCCAACCCACTGAATCACCCGCCCTGATTTCATCATTTCCAAACTTAGATTATCAAAGAAGGTACATTGACCCAGAGCTCTACACCTCAACGGGCCGCATTAGGGTCTTGATTGTGGCTAGCAATGCCCTGTCGATCAAGGAGGTGGCCAGGTATATGGTAACGAGTCGCGCCACCCCATCCTTTGGAAGCTTCTATGTGATAACGGGTTCCATGGACGCGGAAAGGGTTCAGCAATTGGCCTCAAATCCGCTGATTTTCTCAATCCTTAAGGACAGAAAGGTTGAGTACCCAATATCCACAGACCTTCCGGACATCTCCTCCCTCAAGGCTTCTCTCAAGAAAAACTTAGCGTTCAGACTGGCTTTCGAGGGGGATGCCTTTTCGGGAAAACCGGAAACCACCCTCAGGGACGTTGTCAACATTACTGGAGCTAAAAAGACCTGGGAAGACCTGGGGATAAATGGAACTGGAGTAACTATAGCCATCTTAGACACGGGAGTTGACTACGGCTCCATGGGCCTAGGCTACTGGGACGCCGTGGCTAGGGACCAGATGGGCTACCCCGCTGCCTTCGATCCAGACGCCGAGTGCATGGTGCTAACAAACCTAACCATAAGTAAAGTCTTCACGTTCAAGGGGAGCATCTTCCTAAACACTACTGGCGTCGACCCCTGGGTTTACTTCCTTGGCTGGGTCCTCAAGTTGTCTGACATAATTGACAGTCCATGGCCCTTCCCCATGGACATCACAGGCATCCGTTCGGCCAGTGGAAACTACCACTTTGGCGTAATGTTCCAGCTTTCGATATGGGATGTTGGTCTATACTGGGTCCATTTATTTCCAGTGCTGGTGGCGGACTCTGTAAAGGCTGGAGTGTATGATACTGTTTATGTGGATCTATCGTTTGACGCGGCTTGGCTTAACCTTAACTATGGCTTGCCTTTTGGAACATGGCCACCAGAGTTTAGCTTTGCGGACGAGACGCCTGTGACTCCTACGGGCTGGACCGTTGCTGCCAGGGACTTCGACGGAGACGGATACTATGACCTTTCCGCGGGCTCCCTAGCCTACTTCCTCGACGTGTGGGGAGTCTCACCGAACAAAGCCGACAGGGGTCTCATCCTTAAACCCCTCGACCCAGCAGGAAATTACACGGTCTTCGAGAACGATTGGTTCGGCCACGGAACCTCTTGCGCTGAATCCGCGGCTGGAAGGGACAAGGGTCACCCCCTCGCTGGACCAGGAATAGCCCCCGGGGCAAAAATCCTAGGGATGCCGGGCCTTTGGATCGGTGATATCATCGAAGGGGAGTTTTGGGCGGCCGGCTTCGACCTAATTCCAGGGACAGAGGGCTGGTCACCCTTCCTTCCAGGCTATGGTTGGGTCTACGGCACATGGAACTACACAGGAAACCATAAGGCTGACATCATAAGCAACAGTTGGGGAATCTCAGATTGGCCCAGCTGGTTGTACGGACTACCATGGTACGATCTGCTTACAATACTGGAGGACGCCCTGACCGTCCCGGGCTATCTGCATCCCGACTATCCAGGAACAGTCATAGTCCACGCCTGGGGCAATGGTGCCCCAGGCTACGGAACAGTGACCGACCCTAGTTATGGGACCCTTCCCATAACTGTGGGGGCGTCCACCTCCCTAAACCTTAGCCAATACATATTCAGCTTAGGCGGAGGATACCAGAACGACGTGATCTCTTGGAGCGCAAGGGGTCCAACTCCCCTAGGAAACGTTAAGCCCGACGTGGTGAATGTTGGAGCTTGGGCCTGGGTATCTGGGCCAGTATGGATGGGGGCTGGAAATGGTTCCAATGCCTATGATGTCTTCGGTGGCACCAGTATGGCTGCGCCCCTCACGGCAGGCTCCGCTGCTCTAACAATTCAAGCCTATAACAAGGCTAGGGGAACCAAGCCTACGCCTGAAACCGTAAAGGTCATCCTCAAATCTACCGCCAAAGACTTGGGTTACGACGCCTTCGTCCAGGGAGCAGGACGTGTGGACGCCTTCGCAGCCACATCCCTTGCCTTGAAAAAGCAGGGGGTTACGATAGCTTCACCCATCACCTGGGAGAACGTTCGCTCAAGGATTCAACACGCATGGTCCCTTGCCAGCGCTTTCTTGGGTTATCCCCTTCAAGGGGGCCTGCCATCAGGACCCATCAACGATGTGAGCTGGTTTGCGGGAACCCTTCGGCCAGGCAGTTCAGCCTCAGCCGACTTCACTATAACGAACCCAACGAACAGCCCCGTTACAGCCACTGTCAAATCGGTCGTTCATGAACAGGTGGGAACCACCACTACCTACTCCGGGAAAACAGCCCTAATCAACAATTGGGCAGATTGGGGCAATCTAACTGTTTTAAATATTGCCTCAATACCTAGTGACGCTGAACTAATGGTCGTCACACTAAATGTTCCATACTCTTATTTCGATCCCAACTGGGACTACACCTGGGATCGAAGGTTCCGCATATGGGTCCTCGACTGGATCGACGTGAACGGCAACTCCCTCATTGAAAGGAACGAAACCTATAACATAAACTATGGGTACAGCGCAGGCACGGGCTGCGAGGCCCGGGTGGGCTTCCCACTAACGAAGTTTAAAGGTAAGCCAGTCATCTGGGTGAGCCAAGCAAACCAACCCTGGATGCCATATCCGGATTCCGTTTCCTTCAAGGTTTACACAAGCTACTATAGAAGGGAAAGCTGGGCTTGGGTCACAACGCCATCTATTATCAGCGTTAACGCATCGTCCTCCTCAACGTTTAAAGCTACCTTAACGGTGCCGTCAGGAACGCCTCAAGGCGTCTACGAGGGACAACTAATAGTAAACGTCACAGGTTCCTACAGGCAGGTCATAACAATTCCTGTTGTCCTAACCGTTCCCGCAGCCTTGTCAACAACTGATTTGACCATGGACATAGTTCCGCCCACGGCAAGCAAACTGTATGATTCTTATAGGGTCAATGGCTACTTCGACTGGAGGTGGAGATACGAGGCGGGTGACTGGAAGACTTGGGCCTTTGACATCCAAGACCCAACGGTGGTTGCAGCCTTCGTCTCCTGTAAGTGGACGGGAAAAATGACGGACATTGACATGGTTGGAATAAACCCAGGGGGCTTCATCACAGACGCAGCCTTAAGTCCCTATTTAGGCAGTGGCGTCTTCAAGTGGTGGACCCGAACAGGCGCCCACGAGGAATACGTTGTCCTCGACACGAACATGGTATTCGATTCGATGCTAGGAGTGTACACGGTGCTGCTCCACAACGTGCTCTTTGACGGAACCACGTTTCCAGAAAGTGTTACTGGAAAGGTGGAACTGGTTAAACTTGCGCCAAGGGGCCCAATTAACATAGTGACAAAGGCGGGAAAAACCGTGTCCCAAGGCTTCACAATAACCACAGGCAAAGCCCTAAAGAACGTGGGCTTCTTCACCTATTATCCCTGGAGCCCGTTCCTCGTCAAGTTCAACCCAAATGTTGTATCCAATATAACTGCCATGGGCTCAGCTGAGATCACTGTAAATGTCGACGTTCCCGCGGGCACCCAGAAAGGAACCTACATGGTCATCCTTGTGCTCTACGCAGACGAAATTTCCCCATACTTCCCCGTCTATGTTCTTTTGAACATTACTGTGAACGACACGCCACCAACTGTTAACGTGGTGTCACCCATAAGCGGGAAGATCCTCGGTGGAACTATACCCATAGAAGTCTACGCCAGCGATCCCAGCGGAATAGACAAGGTTGAATTTATGGTGGGAGCCTTAGAGAAGCTGTACAGGTTGACCTTTGACAGCACCACCGGCACCTGGAAGGGCAACCTGAACACCACAGCGCTACTAGACGGAGCCACCACCGTCAACGTTACGGCGACAGATAAAGCTGGAAATGTTGGAAGAACCAGCGTAACCTTCACCGTCGACAACACCCTGCCTTCCGTATTAATCACCGTTCCAGTTGCTGGAGCGGAGCTTTCAGGAATGGTGACCATCCAATTCACAGCAACCGACACCAACCTGGAGACCGTTTACCTTTATATAGACAATGCCTCACACACCGTGACAGGCCAGACCACTTATTCATGGAATAGCACACACGTGGGTGACGGGAGCCACATCATCAGAATAACCGCCGTTGACAGGGCGGGCAATCTAGGGTCTAAAAGCGTTACAGTAACGACCAACAATGTCGCATTGGCCAGACAACAAAGCTACCAACAGGGGCAGACAATCGGCTATAACACAGGATACGATGCAGGACAGACTACTGGAATAGCCATTGGATCAGTAATAGGCTTGGTCATCGGCGCCGTGGTTGCCTTCGCCCTTTCGCGCAGAAGATCCTAGCCGCTTCGCCCCTCCAAATCCCCCTTTTCTTTTGGCACATGCATAGATATTTAAAGAAAAATTACACATTATGATAAAGAATTCGACTAAAAAGATAGTCGTTATAGGTTGCAACAGAAGTCCAACAGGAAGCGTGAAGCATAATGCCCTTACAGATGAAGTTTCTAGGTGGAGCCAGGGAGGTTGGAAGGGTAGCCATAGCCCTGAAAACAGACAAGGTTCAGGCATTGCTAGATTACGGCGTCCTTTTCAATCATGAACCCGGCTTTCCCATGCACATTTCACCCAAGGAGGTGGATGCCATAATTTTAACCCACAGCCACCTGGACCACTCAGGCGCCGTTCCTATCTTCCACATCCGGGGGCAAACTCCAGTCTATGGAACTCAACTCTGCTTTGAATTGACCCAAATATTAATCGAAGACTTCATCCACCTGTCTAGTTACTATCTTCCATTCGAGTACATCGACCTGCGGTCCACCCTAAAGAGTTCGGTTTCCGTGAACTATAGGGAAAAACAAATCCTAGGAGACCTTAATTTTCAGCTTTTGGAGTCGGGCCACATTCCAGGAAGCGGCCAAGCCCTAATAGAAGCGGATGGAAAGAGACTGCTGTACACCAGTGACTTCAATACCATAGATACGCGACTTCTTAGGGGCGCGGACAGGAACTATGGGGAGCTGAATGCCGTAATCATTGAGAGCACCTACGCCGATGAGAATCACTCCGACCGGGCTGAGCTGGAAAGGAGGTTTGTGGAGCGCGTCACGGATGTGGTGGAGGATGGGGGAACCGTTCTGGTTCCCGCCTTTAGTGTGGGCCGCTCCCAGGAAGTCGCCTGCATCCTCACCGCTTACCATTTCGAATATCCTGTTTTCATGGATGGAATGGCATGTAAGGTTAACAGAATTTTCATGAATCACATTGCATACCTACAGGACCCTCGACTGTTCATGGACGCCATGCACGCCGTCAATTGGGTGGAGGGATGGAAAGATAGGAAGCTGGTGACCAAGAAACCAGGCGTGATCATATCTCCCGCGGGCATGCTGAAGGGGGGTCCAGCCGTCTCCCACATCCAGAAAATAGGGAAAAAACGGTACAACGCCATTTTCCTTGTAGGTTATCAGATTCCAGGAACACCCGGTCGGGAGTTGCTGGAAAAAGGGAGATGCGTAATAGACGGAAAGTTACGAAAGGTAAAGGCCCAGGTGGAACACTTTGACTTCTCCTCCCACGCTGGGGCCAGCCAGCTTCAGGAAACAGTAAAGGGCTTAGAGGGGAATCCGCGGGTTTACGTGGTCCACGGAGCCGAGGGAAACTGCCCCTGCTTCGCCAAGTGGATAAAGGAGAACACAGGATTAGACGCCGTGGCTCCCAAGGTAGGAGACGCTTACACCATCTGAAAAGGACTATTGGGGATAAAGCCGTGTGTGAAGGGTGGCAGGATTTCGCCCATCTCGGGGAATTCAAGATAGGAATTTTACGAATAGGACCCGTGGACGCGGAAGCGTTGAAAAACATTCAAAGTCGCCTCTTCGCCATATTCCCCGAGACCACGTGCACCCTTTTAGAGGAAATCATGCCGATACCCGAAGACGCCTACAACAGAGGAAGGGACCAGTACCACTCTAGCAGGATTCTGGAAAAAATTAGCATTTACGCTAAAAAGTCTAGGGCAGATCGCACCCTGGGAATAACGGAAGTTGACCTCTACGTGCCCCAACTAAACTTCGTTTTTGGGGAGGCCCAATGCCCCGAAAACGTAGCCATCATATCCCTTCACAGACTGAAGCCTGAATTCTACGGCCAGCCACCTAACCGAAGGCTTTTCCTGGAGCGATCCGTGAAGGAGGCAGTTCACGAGATCGGCCACACCCTGGGGCTGGGACACTGCGGCAACCCCGCCTGCGTCATGTTCTTTTCCAACTCGATCCTCGACACGGACAGGAAAAGTCTCAACTTCTGCGAAAGCTGTTATGGGCGGGCAGTCAGGCTTCTAGAAAGAATGCGTTAAGGGCCTTCCTTCTGCCTCCTTTTCAGTCTGTTCCTTAGCCTTCTGATAAGACGTAGAAGTTTGTGTTCCCGCTTTTGGGTCGTGGTTTGCGTCCCTTTCCATGCGTTTACTCGCCTCTCCGCCCCTTCCCAACCCAGGGGCGCGTCAGAACCGACACATAGAACGGGCACATGATAGCCCTGAAGTTCGGGCTTAGCTACCACGTCCAAGATAAGGATGTTTATGGCTTAGATAACCTTCATCAACTCACTTACATAAATCTTAGATATAAACGCATGTCCCTGTGCATTCGGATGGATGCCATCGGGCAGAAATGCCTGCAAGGACAGGTCGTCTGAGAATGCGCGGTGAAGGTCAATTAATGGTATGTCATGCTCATGAGCGACCTCGCGCATGATTTCAGCATACTGGTCAACCAAGTAATTCAGCCCATGCTTACGATATTGCGGCAAATCAGCGAGCCAGTAACTTTGCGACATCGGTAGCGGTGTACCCAATATTGGCAATGCTCCTGCCGCCGAAATCACCTCCACCATCTTGTGAAGGTTGCGTTCATATTCACTCGGCTCCACCCTTGGCGAGTCCGCTGGTGGACCATCTGGGCGAAAGAAGCCTGCATCGTTCACACCGAACATGACGGTAACAAAATCGGGTCTTTGAGCAAGCACGTCGTGCTCAATTCGTTGTAAGGCGAGTGTGGTTATGTCGGCGTTCACGCCAGCGTTGATGACCTTGACCTGCTTTCCAATCAACCTTGTCAATTCCCTTTCGGCGATTGACGTGAACCGCTCCTGGGGCACAACATTATCGCCCTTTGTTATGGAATCGCCGAAAGCGACGATCACAATTTTGGCACGCATCACCCACTGTTTAAGAGTTGCTCTAAAGTCAATTTATATTTTGTCATAAATCGGTAAATCTAAGCAAGAAAGCTCTCAACTCCTTTAAGGGTCTCGAATTCTATTTTCTATCTCGTCCATTTTAAATTGGTTTAATGAGATTTGAAGACCATAAGCCGTCTGCTTCCTAATAATAAGATTCTCCCGAATAAGGTTGTCTGTAACTTTCCTTGCCTCGCCAGCTAAGTGCTTAGGGAAACCTTTGTAGGCATTTTCGTAAGCTGTGTGTCTAGCACCAATGTACTCTTTCCTCAACATTTTTTCAAGAACTTTCTTAGCAATATCCCTATCCACAAACATTGCAGTCAAATAAACATGCGGGTTCTTGAATATTTAAGGTTTGCGCGGAAAAGTATATATGCATGTCTTAAAATAAAACATACGAAGGTTTGGGAGGAGACGATTGAAAATGGCAGAATTAAAGGATCTCTTCAAATCCTTTGCCTTAGTTCAGATTTTGGATTTCCTGACTCTGTATGATGGTTACGAGTACACTAAGACCGAGATTATTGAAAACACGGGTGTTTCTAGGCGCACCTTATATGAAGTGTGGCCTATTTTAGAAGAGTTTGAGTTGGTAAGGGAAACACGACGGGTGGGGCGTATAGCCTTCTACACCATTAACATGGAAAATCCTATTGCGAAAAGGCTCGACGAACTATCCAAAGAAATTGCGATTTATATAGGTAAGAAGATTGCGGAGGAAGAAAAAACCAAGGGAGAAATTACGGTACCCGCTTAGAATATGCTAAAGATTAACTGTTAGCCATTAAACTTCGCGAATTTCGCATTGGAGTCTTTTGACGACGCCCTCAGCTGTTCCCGGATCAACCTTTAAGGTAAAGAGCTTCCTTGGTGTTCGAATCTTCAGTTTCACCGCGTTTTTCACTCGTTTTACGTTGCAGTAGTCGGCGCCTTCAGACAGTCGCACAAACTCATCTATGTCGAAGATTTCACGAGGCATAATGTGTAAATTGCTGAGGGCATATAAAGGGTTTTCTTTCTCTGCGGGTTTTCCTTTCTCCAATCCCTTTTGGGGATTTCTCTGCCCATTCTTGTGTTGCTTTTCCCATGTAGTGTGGTTTGGTTCGTTCTATGAAGCATTTTTGTTGTTCTATGCTTGGGAATTCACATGCGTAGAAGGCTTCTCCGTCTTTTACCCTGAAAGTGGGGTGAAGCCTGCTTGACTTAGTTCATCGCATAGTTTTGGACTATATCCTTTCTTATCGCTTTTTGGGTTATGGTTGCTAGGGAGAAGAACATTTCTACTCGTTTTGGGGGTCTTCTTTTTGTGCCTTCTGTCTCAAACCAGTGGGCGTGTTTCGCCCAATCTATATGAGGGTTCCACTCGCGCATCCGAGGTTGCATTTATGCTGTAATCCTAGACGGGATTCTTCTATGTGGAGACTTTATGGAAGGTGTGGGTTGGATTCCCTAAGCTTCACAGGATTAATGGATATGTCTTCGGCATTTTGGTGCGCGTGTCTCCTTATCTCCCTTAATTGGTCTATCCAGTCCTCGTATTTCATTCGCTCCCGCCCCCTTGTAACCCTGACAATGTCCCCTAGGTGGTCATCAGCCGATTTAGCCCATTTCCTTCCATTTTCGGTAAGTATTATAGTCCACATACTCTTTGCGGGGGCTTTCGATCTGTTGTTTTACAGGAATGGACCTTTCCCTTTTACTTTCGATTTCCTTTGTGACCGTGAATATGTAGGATTCGCTTCCGGCGCCAGAGCCATAACTGGTCATGAGTATGCGGTCGCCCGGCTCAGCCACATCGAGGACGGCTGCTAGGGCGGTGGGGCTGGAACCGGAGTAGAGGTTCCCTATATATCTAACCACCAGTCCAGGTTCAATCTGTTCCTTCTCGAAGCCGGCTTCAAGGGGGGCCTCGTAAGGGTACTTAGCGTTGGGCGAGTGGCAGACCACGAAGCGTATATCCTTCGGGGTAAGTCCGCTCACCTTTAGGGCTGTCTTCATGGCTGTTCCAACATGTTTAAAGTAGGCGGGTTCCCCCGTGAACCTCCCACCATGCCTCGGATACTTCTGGCCTTCTCGTCTATAGAAGTCTGGAGTATCTGAAGTGTAGGGCACGTAATGGTCTAGGGTTGCGATGACACCTTTTTTTCCGAAGATGTAGGCGGCGGCGCCTGCGCCCACCGTAAAGTCTAAGGGGTCATTTCTCTCGGCTTGGGAGTTGTCGGAGCCTATGACCATGACGTATTCTCCTCCGAAGGGGGGGTAGGCCACTAGGGCGGCGGCGTCGATAAAGAGGTCTGTGGCCGCCTTACACGCAAACTGGGAGTCTATACCTCCGCTGAAGAAGCCGCCCTCGTACTCTTCGCCGAGCTGTAGGGCTTGACAAACCGTGGACATGGAGGGCTTAACGGCGTAGGGCGTAGACTCCGAGCCCACGAAGCATTTTTTCACGTATCTGCAGTCGACGCCGGCGTGGATTAACGCCCTCTTTCCGGCTTCCACGGCGAAGGTGGTTGTGTCCTCGTCTGCGAAGGGCACAGTCCTCTCCTTCACCCCTAAGTAGTCGTTCTTTATCCTAAACTTTGGTAGGTAAACCCCGTAGCTCACAATTCCAGGGCGTTCACTTGCATTTGGGGACTCCATCTTCACGTACTCTTGATAAGGATAATAATCATCCTCAAAGCTGAAGTTGAAGCTTGAGTAGTAAATTAAGCCCTGGGAGCCATCCATGTAGGGGCGCCTAAACCTGGGTACAACGCCCTTCCCTATGAAGCTGGTAACGTCCAGCTCTCCCTCGGGTGGAGAATAGTCGGTGATTCTTCCTGGAACCCTTATGTTTCCGTCTTCGAAGGAAACCATGCCCGCCATGAAGGAACCTATATGGAGGAAACTGTTGGTGGGCCTACGAATAACGCTTCCACTGGTAAGGGTTCCCTTGCTATAGAAATAGTCCGAAAGGTTCATGCGGCTCCTTCTACCCTCAGTATCGCAGAAAAATTTGGGTGGAAAATAAGTTCTGCCGCAATCTGCGCACTTTGAGACTTGAATCCTGTAATCGACAAGAATTTTTCTCCTTGTGATGGGCTCACTCATGAAATATCCCTCGCTAAAATGTGGACGGTGGCTATTCCGCCGGTTCCCCCAATGTTGTGGCAAAGGGCCAGGTTTAAGTCTCTGTCGACTTCCACTTGGTGCTTGCCTGCTTCCCTCCTCAGCTGCTTAAAACATTCGTGGATTTGCCTTACCCCTGTGGCGCCTACTGGGTGGCCGTCAGCCTTAAGTCCCCCGCCCGGATTTACGATGAGTTCTTCGCCGTCTTTAACGTAAGGTATGTGTTTTAAACCCTTAAAGGACTCGTAACTCTCATAGATGCCCTCCCAGGCCTTGCCCCTCTCATAAAAGCCTGAGTCCTCTAGGAACATGGCTTCCTCAATGGTAAAGCAGTCGTGGACCTCCGCGATCTGAAGATTT
>Ga0315312_1001612_pt1 | contig 17137 bp, 15 predicted proteins | sample TDP7_MG_FD_203629 | JGI IMG/M metagenome (GOLD analysis project Ga0315312, IMG submission 203629) | Freshwater sediment microbial communities from Lake Towuti, South Sulawesi, Indonesia - TDP7 | ecosystem: Environmental > Aquatic > Freshwater > Lake > Sediment | place: Indonesia: South Sulawesi... | reverse complement strand
CTGAGGGGCATTTAAGCTGACAAGCATAGCAAGTGAGACAGGAGAAGAGCCTTTTATTGTAGACTATCTCCTCCTCCAGACGGAGCAAGGCATTCTCTACCATGGCTCGTGGCGAATATAACGGGTCATGCCTGGCAATGGGGCACAAGCTAGAACATTTGCCACACTCTAAACAATAATAGGCTTTGGTATCTTGAATGATATCTTCTAGATTCATGCTAGGCGCTTGTTTCAATTCTAAATGGTGAAGGACCCAATTTCTTGAGTAGCTCCACCATCTCCTGGACTACCTGAACAAATATTACTCCCTCAGATGTGGAAATCAGTTCACGCCTTAAGCGCTCATCCTCTAAGCCAAGCGTATGAACCAGCCTTTTTAACCTGGCAAACATGGCGTCACACTTCACCGGACCATCAATGTAGTGACAATCTACATGGTGGCAGCCGGCAACTATAACCCCATCAGCACCTTTCTCAAAGGCTCTCAGGACATAGCTAGGGTCTACCATCCCGCTGCACATTACCCTCACCACACGGACATTGTGAGGGTAATGGATGCGACTTGTTCCAGCTAAATCGGCGGCAGCATAGGTGCACCAGTTGCAAGCGAAGGCTATAATCTTTGGTTCAAATTCAGCCACGTTACGCCTCCGTTAGAGCCTCAACCATACTGGTTACTTGTTGACGAGTAAAATGCCTAATCGACATAGCCCCTGAGGGACAGACAACGGCACAGGCTCCGCAGCCCTTGCATAAGGTCTCATTTATCTCGGAAACCATGACTCCATTCTTAGCGACGACCTTAGGGGCATGAAAATTACAGGTCTCCTCGCACCGTCCACAACCTAAACATCGAGTCTCATCTACAGTGGCTATAGCCGACTCAAGGGTAATCCTCCCTTTGCTTATCAGGGATAAAACCTTGGCTGCGGCGGCTGAAGCTTGAGCCACGGTATCAGGGATATCCTTAGGACCTTCACAGCAACCAGCGATGAAAATCCCATCGGTTGGGGTGGCTACCGGGTCTAGCTTGACGTGCCGCTCTAGGAAGAAGCCGTCCGCTCTCCGGTTGATGGTAAAGGTCTTGGCAACTTGTTCTGTGTCAGAGCGGGCTTTTAAGGCGGGACATAGGATTACCATATCAACTGAGACCCTCAATGCCTTGCCTATCACGGTATCGGCACAGGAGACAATAAGCTTCCCATCTACAGGGTCAGCGGCAATCTCCGCCACCTTGCCCCGTATGAAATTGACTCCCTCCTTTGAAATGCGCTCATAGAATTCTTCATAGCCTTCGCCAAAGCTGCGCATATCAATATACATTTCATATACTTCAGCCTTGGTAAGCTCTCGTAACAGGTGAGCATATTTAAGTCCATACATACAACAGACCCTGGAGCAGTATTCGTGATAGTTCTTATCTCGGCTGCCCACACAATGTACGATAGCTACACTCTCTGGTTCTTTGCCACTTTTGAGCAAGACCCTGCCCCCGGTGGGTCCCCCAGCAGAGGTCATCCTCTCAAACTCGAGCCCAGTTAATATGTTGTCATACCTTCCATATCCATATTGAGGCATGAGTCTAGGATCGAAGACATCGTAGCCAGTGGCTATGATGATCGAGCCCACCTCGACTTCGATGATTTGATCGACCTGACTAAAATCTACTGCCCCGGCATCGCAGAACTTCTCACATGCTCGACACTTTCCCGTTTTGAAATAAACACAAAGCTGTTTATCGATGGTAGCAACATTGGGGACAGCTTGGGGAAAGGGAATATAAATCGCCTTTCTCTTCGCCAAGCCTGCCTCAAACTCACTATCCGTTTTCCAGGGGCACTTTTGCTCACAGACACCACAGCCGGTGCATTTGCTTTCATCCACAAAGCGTGCCTTCTTCCTAACCTTTACCTTAAAATCTCCCACGAACCCTGAGACCGCCTCCACCTCACTATAGGCTAGAAGGTTAATAAACGGATGCTGCCTGACTTCGGTCATCTTCGGAGTGAGGATACATTCAGAGCAATCGAGAGTGGGGAAGGTTCTATCAAGCTGGATCATGTGCCCACCGATGGATGGCTCTCTTTCCACCAGATAGACCTTGTGCTCGCCATTGGCGATATCCAAAGCAGCTTGAATGCCGGCAATACCCCCGCCTACAACCAAGACATTGGGGTTAACCGGAGCTTCCTTAACCTCCAGAGGCTCATGATAGTAAACCCTTCTTACTGCAGCATAGGTGAGAGCCTTGGCTTTGTTTGTCGCCAGCTCTCTATCTGTATGAGGCCAGGAACATTGTTCCCTGATGTTGGCATGCTCGTATAAATAAGGATTTAGTCCGACATCCTGGCAAGCATTACGGAAGGTAAGCTCGTGCATCCTTGGTGAGCAGGCAGCAACCACCACACGATTGAGTCCTAGCTCCTTAATGTCCTTTTTGATTAGTCCCTGTCCAATATCAGAGCACAAATATCCGTAATCGCGAGAAATAACCACCGAATCCAGCGTCCCGGCATATCTGGCTACTTCCGCCACATTGACTGTGCCAGCGATATTCAACCCACAGTGGCAGATATATACTCCTATTCTTCTCTCCATATCTACACCTCAGAGCAAACCCTTGCTTTCCAGGAGCGGCTGTGGATCCTGATAATTTAGCTCGAAGTGGCATACCTTGCGATCGAGCCCTAAAGCCAAAGCCAAAAGTTGGGTGAAATACAGTGTCGGGATTCCTTTGAACTCACGATATTTTTGCTTTATTTCCTCTTGCTTTCCCGCCAAATTGAAGTCGCATAGAGGGCAGCTAACAACTAAAGCCTCAGCTTGCCAGCTTACCGCCGAGCTTAGGATATTCCAGGCAGACTCTAAGGCTACCTCCCAATTGCCTACTGCTTGAAAGGAACTACAGCATTTAGTGGCGAAGGGGAAATCTATTAGCTCAGCACCCAGGGCTTGAAGAAGCTGGTGAAGTATGGTTGGTCTTTCCACCTGATCTATGGCTACTTCTTGAGGCCGCAACAGGGTACAGCCATAATAGGGGGCCAACTTTAAGTGCTTAAGAGGGACCTTTAGCCTGTCAGAGATCGTTTTCCAACCTATATCGTCTCTTAACACCTCTAGAAGATGAACTACCTCTACCTCCCCGTTATAGTCTATCTCGTCATCCATAAAACTGTTGAGCGTTTTTCTCTTTTCTGCGTCATTTCTCATTAGCAGATTAGCTCTCTTAAGGGTGTTAAAGCAAAGGGAACACAAAACCACGACCGTGTCTTGTCCCTGCTCCTTCACCCGGATGAGGTCACGAACCGGAGCTAACTGGTGTATTAAATCATCGTCGGCTAGGGAATATACTGCGCCACAACAATTCCAGCGAGTAATCTCCTTCAGGTTGATACCTAAAGCTGTCATGAAAGCGATAGCAGAGTCCTCGAAATTCCTGGCTTTGGTCTTTAGGGTGCACCCTGGGTAGTAACTTAATTCCATCTTTCCCTCAAGCAGTGTGTTTCCTGAAGCTACTGACTAAAACTATCTGAGGAAGTTCAGCCAGGGCATCATGGGAAATCTCTGCTAATCTGATATAATCGATATTCTTCCTCAAGCTAATAAGCCTCAGCGCCTCCATCACCTTTGCCAGGTCCAATCCTCTAGGACAACGAACCGAACAGGTTAGACACGAAGCGCAGAGCCAGATAGTCCTGGATTTAGCGATGTCCTCCTCTAGCCCTAGCTGTACTAATTGGATAATTTGATTAGGCAAGATATCCATGGCAAAAGCGATAGGACAGCCTGCCGAGCACATGCCACACTGATAGCATAAGAGGATGTCCTCTCTGCTTATTTCCTTGACCTTTTTGGCAAAGTCACCACAACGGCCCTGGGACAGGATTTCGGTCTTCACTTGTCACCTACGATCTGCGGAATACGCATTCAATTACTTTTAGCGCGGCTTAAGCTTGCTTAATTGCCCCCCTCAGGCAGAACTCGATGCATTCGCAACACTCGTCGCATAGTTCAGGAATTATTTCAGCGATTATAGACCCATCTACTTCTTTTAAAACGATGGCAGAGTTAGGGCATAATACTGGTCAGCATAATGTTAGCCGCACCACAAGGTATTATGGGCTTCATACGCAAGGCCCGAGCTTCTCGTTCACCTGCTACAGTTAGCCACTAGGCGATGGTCTAATTTTTCTTCAAATCAGAAACTATAGAAGACTGGGGAAGCGGGGACTCGAACCCCGACGCCTTACGGCACGTGGTCCTAAGCCACGCCTGTCTGCCAGTTCCAGCACTTCCCCAAGTCCAGATAGTATAATAAATAGTGGAGCCGTGTCAAAATGACACGGCTCCATGGCTATAGACACAATTAATTACCACACCAGACCGTCTCAGGGGGCGGTAAACTCCACCGCCCCCAATCTTAGCTAATCGCCGAATATGCTGCCTCTATATGGCTATATCTCAGGCAATTTGACGGGCATTTTGCTGGGGAAGAGCTGCATCTCAGCCTCGGAGATGGTTAGACCGGGAAATTCAACCGGAATGCCCGGTCCCGTCCCATACATCATGTGGCGGCACTTTTCCTTCTGCCAGCCGATAAGCGGGCGAAGCTTGCCCCAACCCGACCACCACGACCAGGAAGCCCCGCTCCAGGTAATCTCCAGGGTATATTTGTTGAGCTCTTGGTCAGCTATGAAGTAGTAGAGTTCATTGTCATCCGGCTCATGATGCTTAACCATCATGTAGAGGAGCTCGGCAAGGCTCACCTGCTCCACTTGATGCGGGCTAAGTATTCCCTCCTCAGGAGGGGGTGCTCCCTCAAAGATAACCTCCTCAGCATCCCACTCCTCCGTATCCTCACCGGCGATGAGGGCGACCCACTCTATCTTCAGGTCCTTGTCGCAGTTGGGGTTGGTAATGATGAACTGGGTGTCCCAGCCCCGGATTTCCCCCTCATAGGAATATCCGTCCATGCCGGGGATGGGAGGGTCGAATACAAATTGCTCAAACCCCATCTCGCCGACGCCGATGAGCTTGTGGACGCCAACATTCATATGGATATGCTCGTCAATCCGAGCATAAATCAGACCGCCGACACCGAGCACCAGGGCTAATGTTACTGCCACACCAATCAGGATTATTTTCTTCTTCTTAGTCACTTTTCACACCTAATCAACAGAATAGCACGCCTACACACGGTCATAGAAGTAAGGCTCTCCCCCTTTGAAGCCCATGCGGCTGGGGAAGAGCTGCATCTCAGCCTCGGAGATGGTTAGACCGGGAAATTCAACCGGCATGGTGGGGCCAAGCGGCTCCGCTGTACCCCACATCATGTGGCGGCACTTTTCCTTCTGCCAGCCGGTAAGCGGGCGAAGCTTACCCCAACCCGACCACCACGACCAAGAAACCCCGCTCCAGGTTACCTCCAGGGTGTACTTGTCGAGGTCTTCGTCAGCTATGAAGAGGTAGAGTTCATTGTCACTCGGCACATTACCGTGATGCTCAAGCATGTAGAGGAGTTTGGCGAGGCTGACCTGCCACACCTCGTGCGGGCTAAGCTCTAAAGGTATTACATCGCCTTCAAAAAAATTATTCCAGTCTTTAGGCATGCCCTGAGCGATAAGGTCCTCGTCGCTCTCTATAAGCGCCACCCACTCTATAGTCAGGTACTTCTCGCAGTTGGGGTTGGTGATGATGAACTGGGTATCCCAGCCCCGGATTTCCCCCTCATAGTAATAGTCTTCGGTCGGACCGAGGATAGGAGGCGAGAATTCAAAGTCCTCATATCCCATCTCGCCGACACCGATGAGCTTGTGGGCGCCGGTCTCCTCATGGTCACCGTTTTTAGCAAAGATTAGACCGCCAACACCCATCACCAGGGCTAATGTTACTGACACCGCAATTATGATTATCTTCTTCCTTTTACTCAACCTTCACCTCCTATTTTATTTTCGCCATTTGGCTCTTAATTTTACTATACCACACAATCTTGATTTGTCAATACCCTGAGATTGATTGATTAGCAACCTATCCCCCTAGCCCCCTTCCCTTAATAAGGGAAGGGGGAGGAGAAGAAAGAGAGGGGCTTCGCCCCTCTCTAAAATCTCTCCCCGGTGATAGGAATATATATCCATATTATTGAGAGGGGGAAGATAGATAGAAGAGGGGCTAGCGCCCCTCTTAAACACCCGGATAGTCAGGTTTGTTTAGTAAGGGGATTAAAAGGGGCGAAGCCCCTTTAAGAAATCCCCTTCCCTCTCCCCTTACCAAGGGGAGAGGGATAAAGGGTGAGGGGTTAGTAGCCAACCTCAATACCTAAAGGGCGTTTGTTATAATCTCACCCCCTTAATCCCCCTCTCCTTCTTAAGGAGAGGGGGAGGAGAAGAGAGGGGCTAACGCCCCTCTTTCTTCCCTATATTGACAAAGCCTGGGATTGAGACTAGGATTTGACAGGATGTACTACTTTGCCTACGGCGGTAATCTAAACCAGAAGCAGATGCTGGAGCGCTGCCCCGACAGCAAGCCAAAATTTGTCGCCACCCTGCCTAATTACAAGCTGGTATTTGTCGGCTGGTCGAGGCAGTGGCGGGGCGGAGTTGCCAGCATCAAGCCATTTCGGGGGGAGAAGGTGCTGGGGGCGGTTTATGACATCTCGGACAGAGACCTGAGGCGGTTAGATAGCTACGAAGGTTATCCTAACTACGATAGATTGAAGGTTACCGTATTTAATGAAAAGGGTGAGGCGGTAGAAGCCATTACCTATATTAAGGTGAGGCAACCAGAAGAGACCCCGCCCTCCCCGGCGTACCTATCCATCATCCAGCAGGGCTATAGAGACTGGGGGCTGGTGTGATTTGGCTAATATCTTGTCTACTTCCTCTCTATCGGCATCCATGAGATAGGGTATGCCTGAGACAAGTGAGGGGAATAAGCTTGACTGCGGGCTTGTCTCGGGTTAAAATAACTGACAATCTCAAACCAAGCTACTAATTTGAGCTGGATAGAAAGAGCAAGCGCACTGCTGAAGGCAGTTATTCTAGCTGGCGGTGAGGGTACACGGCTACGTCCCCTCACCTATTGGACACCAAAGTCCATGGTGCAAGTGCTAAATCGGCCTTTCTTAGAACATACCATCGCCTACCTTAAGAACTATAAGGTTAAGAGTATCATCCTGGCATTGAGCCATCACCCCGAGGTCATACAGAATTATTTTGGGGACGGCAGTAACTGGGGGGTGCAGCTTAACTATGCTATAGAAGATAATCCGCTGGGCACCGCCGGGGCGGTAAAGAATGCCGAGCGGTACTTAGACAGCACCTTTGTTGTGCTTAATGGGGACATCTTCACCGACCTCAATATAGCCGATATGCTTAGCTTTCATCGGGGCAAAGGGGCAAAGGTAACCATAGCCCTGACCTGGGTGGATGACCCCTGCGCCTTCGGGGTAGTTGAAACCGACAGTGATGGCAGGGTTAAGCGCTTCACTGAAAAACCCAGCCCTACCCAGGTAACTACCAACTGGATAAACGCTGGCATTTATCTCCTTGAGCCAGAAGTCTTGAAGCATGTTCCAGCAAATACTCATTACATGTTTGAGAGAGGACTGTTTCCACTCCTTCTCGAGCTAGGCGAGCCAGTTTATGGCTATCCGTTTAGCGGCTACTGGCTTGATATGGGAACGCCAGAGCAATACCTTCGCCTGAACTGCGACCTTTTGCTGTCGAAAGCAAAGAGCGCCCTGGTTAGCGGTTTGACTAAAGACGAAGTATGTTGCGACGAGGATGTTATTATCCATCCTTCAGCCGAAATAGTGGGGCCGGCGGTAATCGGCAGCAAATGCCGAATAGACCAAAAAGCACACATTAAGGGACCGGTGGTTATTGGGCGAGATTGCCATATCGGAGACAGCGCCGTTCTAGAGGTGGCTGTACTATGGGAAGGCGTTAAAATTGGTGCCGGTGTCAGCCTTAAACAGTGTATCATTGGCACTAATACCAAGATAGAAGCTGATGACCAAGCTAGCAATGGAGTGGTCACTTTCACCCATAAAAGGGTTGCCTAGATTGAAAAAACTGATAGTGGTAATAGTGAGGTAGATAACAACGGAAGAAGTAAAGAAAAAGAAATCGGAGACAAAGGTAACCAAGGAGGTAACCTTCAGGTGCCAATTTTGTGGAAGCTCTAAGCCGCTTGATGAAATGGAGCTTCTAACCAGATTCTTCCCGCCGATTGTAGCCTGCCGAGATTGCGAAAAGAAAATGAGATAGAATGCTGTTCCTTTGGGGTTTTCCCCAAGGCAAAATAGGCATTGGTGTGATGTAATTACTACACAACTTGTGTTATAATCCGTAAAAATCACCGTACCAAAGGTGGCCGAGGAAGGACTTAGCTCAAGTAAAAGAAAGAATAATAGTAACTTGAACTTAAATCAGCCATGAAAAGGGGGAACCAGAATGGGTGTGAGGGCGTATCTACTAGTTGATGTTGCCGATGACATGGAGCAGCAGCAGTTTATCACCACACTAAGAGAACTGGAGGAGATGTCTGGGGTGGATTTCGTCGACCCGGTCATTGGCTCCCACGATATAGTGATTTTGGTGGATGCACCGGTGACAGTGGAGGCGATAGCTAGCAAGATCCAAGCCAAGAAATGGGTCAAGAATTTGGAGGTTCTAAGAATCGTTAGTATGTTTGAGCGCCACCGGGGCTCCAAGCAGGAGCTTCTCAAGTCCTTAACCCGCAGTGGTGTACAGCCTCGGCTTCACTAAATCTACAGGTTACACCGAAGACCAAGTCAAAGAAGATAGCATGGTTATTGAAGCTAACACCAAGGAGAAGCCCAGCTTTGCTGCGATTGACGCCATAGTCCACAAACACAATATAGAACCCGGGGCGGTAATACCTGTCCTCCAAGAGATTCAAGACACCTTCGGCTATATACCTCCGGTAGCGATACAACGCATAGCCAACAACATAAATACCCCGGCTAGTGAGATATTTGGCATAATCACCTTCTACGCCCAGTTTAGGCTTCAGCCCCTGGGCAAAAACCTAATCAAGGTCTGTCACGGCACTGCCTGCCACTTGGGTGGTGCCGAAATGGTGGCTGAGAGACTAGCCCAGGTTACCGGCGCTAAAGAAGGAGAAACTAGCCAAGACGACATATTCACCGTAGAGCGAGTGGCTTGCCTTGGCTGCTGCAGCTTAGCCCCCTGCATAATGCTCAATAGTGAAGCTTACGGGCGACTCACCCCTGAAGCTATTGACAAGATTGTGACCCAAACTCGGAAGAAGGAAATGCCCACTTCAGTGGAGTAAGCCGGTAACACACATAAAAAGGAGAGATTTACAACCTTGGAAAGAGATAAAAGTTGGCTAATAAAGATAGGGCTTGCCGCCTGTGGCATAGCCGCTGGCGGCAGAAAGGTATACGATGCTCTAAATACCCAGCTTCGGGATAAGGGAGTAAATGTAAGCCTGAAGCGAACTGGGTGTATGGGTATGTGCTACAACGAGGTATTGGTTGAGGTTTCATCCCCCCGAAACGGACGCACATTCTACAGCAGGGTTACCCCCGAGAAGGTTGACCGGATAATCAATGAACACCTTATTGGAGGCAAGCCGGTTACCGAGTGGATTATACCAGATGAGGAAATAAACAGCCTTCTAGCTAAACAGAAGAGGATTGTGCTCCGAAACTGTGGCGTAATTGACCCCGAATCTATTGATGATTATTTAGTTACCGATGGCTACAAGGCAATAGATAAGGTATTGCGCAGCATGTCACCCCAGGAGGTAATTAATGAGGTCACTACTTCCGGCTTGAGGGGGAGGGGTGGAGCCGGCTTCCCTACCGGTATCAAATGGGGCTTCGCCAGAAAGTCCCCGGGGAGACAAAAATACATAATTTGTAACGCCGATGAAGGTGACCCTGGGGCGTTCATGGATAGAAGCGTTCTAGAAAGCGACCCTCACAGTGTTATTGAAGGCATGCTAATAGCTGGCTACGCCGTCGGCGCCTCAGAAGGCTATATTTATGTAAGAGCCGAGTACCCGTTCGCAGTGCAACGATTAGAGGTTGCCCTAGCCCAGGCGAAGGAGGCAGGGTTTATAGGTAATAGCATCCTGGGCTATGATTTTGACTTCAATATAAAAATTAGACAAGGTGCCGGGGCTTTTGTCTGTGGAGAGGAAACAGCCCTCATCATGTCCCTAGAGGGGCGGCGGGGAATGCCCAGATTTCGCCCCCCCTTTCCTGCCCAGTCAGGCTTATGGGGCAAACCCACCACTATTAATAATGTAGAGACCCTAGCTAACATACCCTGGATTATCCGCCACGGTGCTGAAACCTATAATAAATATGGCACCGAGAAGAGCAAGGGGACTAAGGTCTTCGCCCTGGCAGGTAAGATAGCCCGCGGCGGGCTAATAGAGGTGCCGATGGGTATAACCATAAAGGAGATTGTCTTTGACATCGGTGGTGGAACCTCAACCGGACTAGAATTCAAAGCTATCCAGATTGGCGGTCCGTCCGGTGGCGTCATCCCCGCCACTCTAGCCGATACCCCGATAGATTATGAGTCGGTAACTAACACCGGTGCCATCATGGGCTCGGGCGGACTAATAGTCATGGATGCCAGTAGCTGCATGATAGACATAGCCAAATTCTTCCTCAATTTCACTCAAGCTGAATCCTGCGGCAAGTGCACCTTCTGTCGCATCGGAACCTTGCGTATGCTGGAGGTCTTGCAACGAATTACCGAGGGTAACGGCAAAGAAGGAGATATAGAGCTCCTTGAGGAATTAGCTCTCAATGTAAAGAGGGCTTCGCTGTGTGGGCTAGGACAGACGGCGCCTAATCCAGTGTTAACCACAATCAGGTACTTCCGCGATGAATACGAAGCCCATATCCATGAAAAGAAGTGCCCAGCCAAGAAATGCCACGCCCTAATTACCTACGAAATCATCCCGGAGAAATGTCCCGGGTGCGGGCTTTGTACTAAATATTGCCCCACTGGAGCCATCTCGGGAGAGAAAAAGAAGCCTTACGTTATTGATAATGAAAAGTGTATTCGCTGCGGATTATGTATGAAAGTGTGCCGACTTGATGCCATATCTGTTCACTAGGGAGAGGTATGCCTAAGGTCTCATTTACATTAAATGGGCAAAGAGTGGAAGTAGAAGCCGGGACCACTATTTTGGAGGTGGCGGAACAGAATGGGGTCAAGATACCTACCTTATGCCATGACCCTCGTCTGAAACCTACGGCTGCCTGCCGGCTTTGCTTAGTAGAGGTAGAAGATAGTCGCGGACCCACGCCAGCGTGTATCACACCGGTAACCGAAGGCATGGTGGTAAGGACACAAAGCGACAACATTATAAATATGCGCCGAATGGCCTTGGAACTGCTTCTCTCTGACCATTATGGTGATTGTATCGCCCCGTGTAAGCTTGCCTGCCCGGCAGGAATAGACATCCAAGGCCATATTGCCCTGACCGCTAATGGTCAATACCAAGAAGCAATAAAATTAATTAGGGAGTCAAATCCTCTGCCTCTTGTCTGCGGGCGAGTATGCCCCCGCTTCTGTGAAACTAAGTGCCGCCGGAATTTGATAGATGGACCGGTAGCCATAAACGCTCTGAAGCGGTTTGTGGCTGACTATGAGCAGAATAACGGAACCCCCTATATACCCCAGCCCAAGCCAGCCACCGGACACAGGGTGGCTATTGTTGGTGGAGGTCCTGCCGGCTTATCAGCCGCCTATTACCTCACCCTTGAAGGGCATGAGGTAACCATCTTTGAAGCTAATTCACAGCTCGGTGGAATGCTGAGGCATGGCATCCCTGAGTACCGCCTGCCCAAAGCAATCCTGGATAAGGAAATAGCTGCTATCGCCAGTCTATGCCATGAAATTCGCTACAACGTCTCTTTAGGTGAAGATATTACCGTTGAAAGCTTAAAAGCCATGGGTTATAAAGCCATCTTTGTTGCCCTTGGTGCTCAAGCCGACCAGAAGATGAAAATCACGGGAGAAGACTTGCCCGGCGTTCTTTCCGGGATTGAATTCCTTAAAGATGTAGCCTTGGGGAAGAAGGTAACACTAGGAAAGAGGGTAGCCGTCATCGGTGGCGGCAACACGGCGGTGGATGTTGCCCGGGCTGCCCTACGGCTAGGAGCCAGGGAAGTGACCATTGTTTATCGTCGGTCAAGGGATGAAATGCCAGCTAATAAAGAAGAAGTAGAGCAGGCGGAACAAGAAGGAATCAGAATTCAATTCTTAGCCGCCCCGGTAAGGGTAAGTGCCCGGAACGGCAAGGTTGACTCCATGGAATGCATCAGAATGGTGCTGGGAGAACCTGACAGCTCAGGCAGGCGAAGACCAGAGCCAGTGGCTGGCTCAGAATTCACTATGAAGGTAAACACCGTAGTTGCGGCTATTGGCCAGACTCTTGACACTTCTAGCTTGGACAAAGATAGTGGCATAGAGCTTAACCGAAAAGGATATATCAACACCAATGAGGAAACAATGGAAACCTCGGTGGAAGGAGTATTCGCTGGTGGCGACTGCACTTCAGGCCCGGCTACTGTCATCGAAGCGGTAGCTGCCGGACGAAGAGCGGCAACTTCTATCAACCAGTACCTAAACGGCCAGCCAATTGTGCCAGAGACAAGACCTTATAATTGCAGCAAGGGCGAGTTAGATGAGATTGACATCACCGACTACCAGCAGGTAGAGCGTATCCCAAGGACTGAAATGCCCGTCCTAGACCCGGAAGAGCGAAAGAGGAACTTTGCTGAGATTGAGCTTGGGTTCATCGAGGCAATGGCTAAACGGGAAACAGAGCGTTGCCTAGCCTGTGGCTGCCAAGATGTATTTGATTGCCGGTTGCGAGAGCTGGCTACCGAGTATCAGGTAAACGATACTCACTATGCCGGCAGTAAGCGCCACCTAACGATAAATGAGGACGAGCACCCTCACATCCTGATAGACCAAAATAAATGTATCTTATGTGGTCGCTGTGTCAGAATATGCGACGAGGTTTTGGGTATCAATGCCCTGGGCTTTACTAACCGTGGCTTTGTCACCAAGGTTGAACCAGCCTTGGGTACGCCTCTACAGGAAACAAACTGTATATCCTGCGGGCAGTGTATCTCTACCTGCCCCACTGGAGCCCTAACCCCTAAAATTCACTTAGCTAAGCCAGGACCGTGGAAACTTGACACTGTGCCTACCACCTGTCCTTACTGCGGTATTGGCTGCAACCTAGAATTGAATATCATCGGAGATAAAATAGTAAAAGTTACCTCCCCGATTAGCAGCCCGGTAAATAATGGTAACCTGTGTAACAAGGGTGCCTTTTACCCCTGCTCGCTCTCTGACTTAAACCGGCTGACAACACCACTTATTAAACGGAATGGCAACCTAATTGAGGTTAGTTGGGAAGAAGCCGTAGCCTTAGCCAGCAGCGGTCTGAGACAAATCAAGGAGCGAAGTGGTGGCGACCGACTCGCAGTCTTGTCATCCCCCCAATTGACTAATGAAGAGAACTACCTAGCCCAAAAGCTGGCACGAGTCGCCTTGGGCACCAATAATATAGGTAGTCTAAGCGTCCCTACAGTGAGTGAAGAGTTAGCCAGGAGTTTTGGTAAGAATGCTTCCACCTGCTCTTATAACGATATTCTAGCCAGTGACCTCATCATCGTCTTCGGCTGTGACATCACCGAGGACTATCCGATAATCGCTCTCAAGGTCAGGGAGGCAATAGCTAAAGGAAGCAAACTGGTTACATTTAATCACCGGGCTACCAGGATAGACCCCCTAGCCAACATCACCTTGAAGGTTAACCCAAAAACAAGCACAGGGCTACTTAGAGCCATGCTGAATTACATCCTGTCTTATGGTCTGGTTAATTATGATTTTGTCCGCTTCCGAACCACTGGCTTTGAACGCCTTGCCAATGGGGTGAAAAAATACCAGTTAGAGAAGATTGCCGACACACTCTGGATAAAACCGGCAAGAATCATCGAAGCCATACACCTTTATATTCGAGCCCAAAGACCAGTAATAATAGTAAATGCCGATACCATCACCCCCGCCGAGCTCATCCTAATCAGTGACCTGGCATTAATCACCGGCAATGTAGGGCGAAGTGGTGCCGGGATAATAGCCCTCCATACTGCTGGCAACGCCCAAGGACTGATTGACATGGGGGTGAACCCGAACTACCTTCCTGGACAGCAACCAGTCACTAGTCCAGCTATCAGGCAGAAATTTGAAGCTGCCTGGGGTAAGCCCGTACCTACTGGGAGAAGAAAAAGTGCCATTGCCACTACCCAAGGAATAGAGGAAGGCAACATCCAAGGCATCCTCGTTCTTGGTGGCGACGCTACTGGGAACATAGGCAATACTATATTTGAAGTGCCGATTTTCTCCGTACTTGTAGATACTGTACGCCCCGAAAAACCGCCTTATCCTGATGTAATTCTTCCTGGAGCCAACTTCGCTGAAAGCGAAGGCACCTACACTAATTGCGAGCGCCGAATTCAGCAAGTACGCTGCGCTATCTCACCACCAGCTGGCAAGAAGAATTGGGAGATTATCTCAGCCTTATCTACCTGCCTAGGCTATCCAATGGACTACCCGACAGTTTCCAGCATCTATAACGAGGTTACTAAACTTGCCCCAATTCTTAACACCGCCGAAGCTAGCCAATGCATTGATGCCGGAACACAATGGCCTTTCCTTAATAATGGCCGATTTGACTTTGAGGATGGTTTGGGGCGACTCCGGCTGTTGAGCCCGAAAGTTATGAAACCTTAGAAGCCCTGGGCAGCTTGGCATAAAAGTAAAACAGACCGGCTTCGGTCATTTCTTACCAAGCAAATTAAGCAGAGTTGTGTGGACTCTTCCGTTGGAGAACAGTAGGTCACTGGTCTCCAACTTCCACGGGTTACCCTTAAAATCAGTTACCTCTCCTCCAGCTTCTTGAACCAACAGAACCCCCGGGGCAACATCCCACGGCTCAATCTTAGTGGTAAAATAAGCCTCCCCCCTCCCCGCTGCCACCCAAGCCGTTTCCAAGCCGGCTGAGCCAAGCTTGCGCACATCAGTAACTTTCGGGTAAACGTTACTTAACAACCTACCAGTCCTCGATCTATCTTTTTCCCCACCCTCACAGTAAAAGAGATAACTTCCCCCAAGCTCAGAAATTTCAGAGACATGGATTCTCCTCTGATTGAGGTAAGCTCCGTTTCCTTTCTCGACTAAATAGAATTCACTAATTGCCGGGGCATAGATTGCGCCTAAAACAAGTTCCCCCTTATGCACCACAGCTATACATACTGAAAACAGGGGATTTGAACTGGCAAAATCACTCGTGCCATCAAGAGAGTCTACAATCCAGAGCCAGTCAGGGTCACCCTTTAACCAGCCACTCTCCTCAGTCAAAAGGCTGTGGTCAGGATACTTCTGCCTGATTTCTCGAATAATCAGCTCATCGACCATCTTGTCATACTTGGTTACTGCCGCTTTGACTGAATAACGCAATTTGAGCAACTGTTCATCTTCGCCAAAATGGGACAGCAATATATCCCCTGCCCGCTTTGCCAGATTTTCGATGAAACCTATCACTAAAGAAGCCCCATTCGTAGTAACTAGTTGGATTATACCATAGGCTGTACCATAGGAGTGGCTCAAGCATAAAACAGTCAAGGGGTACAGGAAAAGAGCAGAAAGTGGGCCATTCTGGACTCGAACCAGAGACCCCAGTCTTATCAGGACTGTGCTCTAACCAACTGAGCTAATGGCCCACAGACCGATTTTCATTGTACGATGAAGCTAGGATAAAAATCAAGCTTCAGCTTTGCTTTACCCCTTAGCCTCTCCCCAATCAACCTATCCCCCTGCCCCCTTCCCTTAATAAGGGAAGGGGAAGTTTTTTCTGAAGAGGGACAAGGTCCCTCTTAAACTCCCTATAATATATTTAGAGGCTTCGCCTCTCTTTAACTCTCCTATTTTTGGGGGTGTTTAGGGGGTTTCACCCCCTCTTAAAATCTCCCCTCTTGAAGGAAAACAGCTTAACGGGGTGTCTAAGAGGGGCGCCAGCCCCTCTTCCATAAAGACTTCCCCCTCTCCTTAAGAAGGAGAGGGGGATTAAGGGGGTGAGGTCTATAAGGTTAATTGTGTTTGGATGAGCTTAATGTGAGTCTGTATCTGGTTTTTATCTTCTTTTGAAATGTTACAGTCTAAAGTCTTACGAAAGTATTGTAAAGCTAACTTCGCAGCCTCCTCACGTGACGCTGCTAACTTTGATTCACGAAATGCTTGGACAAGTTGTTGATTCTGTGTTTCAAAGTGGCGAATCCGTTGTATTCTCTGCCGGATTTCCAAAGGGTGGTCTTGTAGGTCTAATCTATCTCTCCACGGGCTTGTCTGTTTTTGTTGGAAAATACCGTAATAGATTGTGCCTAAGGAATAATATGCTCTCGGATCGAGGGGGTGCTCTAATGCAGCGCGTGAACATAAAGAGACAGTTTCTTGTAGTTGACCCTTTGTGAGATACATTGCTCCCAGGAGATAATACACCCAAACCTTATTGTTAGTGTTGCCATTGACACATTTCTCTAAAAGTTCTTGAAAAAGTTTGCGAGTCGCTTCAATATCTTGTATAGCCATATCTTTAGTGATGCCGTGACTTTCGAAAAAGGCATCAGATTCAGCCAACTCGGCCGTTGAAAGTCTATCAATCGGTAATGGTTCTTGTCTCTGAAACAACAGCATACATTCCCCCAAATAAAATTACCTTAACCCCTGAATAGCGGAAGGAAGGGTTTTTACACCGACTGTAGGTCGGCGACCGACCTAGGAGAAAATTTCTCCCTAGAAAGGAGGTGATCCAGCCGCAGCTTCCGCTACGGCTACCTTGTTACGACTTCGTCCCAATCATCGACCCCACCCTCGGCGACTGCTTCCTCGACGAATCAAGGTTAGCCCATCGACTTCAAGTGTTGCCGACTTTCATGACGTGACGGGCGGTGTGTACAAGGCCCGAGAACGTATTCACCGCAGTATGCTGACCTGCGGTTACTAGCAACTCCGACTTCATGCAGGCGAGTTTCAGCCTGCAATCCGAACTG
>Ga0315312_1001610_pt1 | contig 17146 bp, 18 predicted proteins | sample TDP7_MG_FD_203629 | JGI IMG/M metagenome (GOLD analysis project Ga0315312, IMG submission 203629) | Freshwater sediment microbial communities from Lake Towuti, South Sulawesi, Indonesia - TDP7 | ecosystem: Environmental > Aquatic > Freshwater > Lake > Sediment | place: Indonesia: South Sulawesi... | reverse complement strand
TCGTACAGTTCTCTCCAGATGTCCGGGATCACGTTCGCACTTGCGAGGATCATTCCAGAGCAGCCGGCCGCCAACGCCGGCAGGACAACCTCGTCGTGTCCAACCATGATCGAGAGCCTTGGACTAGTCTTCTCGATCAGTGCCAATATGTACCTGAGTTCTCCGCTACTATCCTTTACGCCGACGATGTTAGGGATTTCCGCCAGATCCTCGACCACTTGCCAAGGAAGCTGGACTCCAGTCACTTGAGGTATGTTATAGAGTATAAGCGGCAGATCGACTGCTTCAGCGACCAGCCTGAAGTGCTCATAGATGCCTCGGAGGGCTGGCTTGTGGTAGTATGGCGTCACTATGAGCGCTGCGTCCGCTCCCGCGTCTTTGGCGAACTTGGTCATCTCTACTGTGAGGTCTGTGCTTGAACAACCGGTTCCGACGATCACCGGGACTTTGCCTTTCGTCTCATCTATGACGACCTTAGATACGAGCTTTCGCTCCTCGATGGTCATGTTCTGAAACTCTCCAGTTGTTCCGCAAGGGACGACCCCCGTTGCCCCCTTCTCTATGACATATTCGACTAGGGCTCTCAACCTTGCCTCGTCAACATGCTTTCCATCGTCCGTGAAAGGCGTGACTAGTGCTGGTATGACTCCGCTAGGTCTGAACAACGCTAGTATCCCTCGCGGAAACAATTCACAGGTCTGACTAAATAAGATCACAATGAAGGTTCGCACTCGGCCAACCGGATCGGTGCATACAAGCTTTGGCGGACGATCTTGTTCTGGCTCGGGCTATCTGCTCTTTCATGCCCTGCCTTCTTTGTTCTTGGATTCAACTGGCTTTGATACGGGGTCCTCAAATTCCGGAGGAGGTGTCGTGAGCATCACCCACCCTATCCACATGCATATCGTGAGCAGAGCTAGTACCGCTAGGATGACGGGTAGAGCTATGGCCCACCATGCGAGCCACGAGGGTAATGCCAAGTAGTGGGCAAACAGTGACGCCAGATAGACTGCAGTGACGATAAATGATATGACGAGTACGACTGCGCCGTATGCCTGATCCTTGTTCAAGAGAGATTCCTCGATGATAATGTGATGCCTGACATGGTAGAAAAGAGTTGCGACTTAGGTAGCCGTAGCTTGGATTCTATTGCCATTTCTATACTGGAGGTGTCCAAGCTACCCCAGCGGATTGTGGAATTGCACGGACAGTTGCACTATTGCAGCTCTATTTTTCGTTGGACTTCATACCCCTGATGCGCCTTTTCGATGAGAGCTTTCTTGGTCGGTGCATCATGAGGTTGTTCAAGGTATGATCTCAAGGTGTTACTGGTACCTGTTCCGTAGCAGCGTCAATGTTGAACATCGCCAAACGTTATATGAAGTCTGGGGGTATCTGGTGATCGGGTCTCTGAGCCTTGATTGAGGATGCTTCTAGGGCTCTGGAGAGGATAGGTCTGCCGGGCAGAGATCTCTACGAGCTTCCTACGTCGCTGAAGAGATTCCCTGACGGTTGCCATTGGCGCGTTGAGATCTCTGGTGTTGAGCGGCCTTCCACACTGAGAGCTATTATCGACGAATCGGAGCGAATCGGTGTTCCGGTTCACCGGCTCATAAGCACTGTTATGGGGTCGACGCTTCTTCCTGAGAGTGAGCTTCGTGAGTTTGCGCAGCTCGCCGCTGACGCAAAGATGGAAGTGATCTTAACGCCGGGCCCGAGAGCCGTCTGGGACATAGGGAGGCAGGTAGCGACGGCGGAGGGATCGCTTTCTGGCATACGTTTCCGAGGGTCAGATCAATTGGCCTACGCCATAGCCGACATAAAGAGGTCTATCGTTATGGGCTTCAGAGGGTTCCTCATAGTTGACGAGGGTCTTCTCTGGGCTTTGAACGAACTCAAAAAGATCGGTGAGATCCCGCGAGACATCAGATTCAAAGTGTCAATCTTCACCGGTCACGCGAACCCTGCAGGAGCGAAGCTTCTTCAGAGCTTGGGAGCGGACACGTTCAACCCTGTAGCCGACCTCACTCTCCCTATGATGGCTGCCTTGAGGAAGGTGACAGACATCCCTATCGACATCCATGTGTACCTTTTCGACTCGTGGGGAGGGTTTAACCGGTTCTATGAATGCCCTGAATTTGCCAGAATAGCTGCTCCATGCTACTTCAAGATAGAGCCGGGGGCCAGCATGGGCTCCTTGTACCGGCCGTGGGTGAACCCGGAATCCCTCGCTTTCTTAGGACGGGAGAAGGTTAGACAGGCTGGGATCATAAGAGAACTCGTTGAAAAGAACTATCCTGAAGCCAAGCTGTCTGGTAGAGGTCCCAGTGACCTCGCGGTTCCGAAACCATAGGCCCCAAAGAGAACCCATACGATTCTCCCAATCGCGCAAGCGAACCAGCCATAGAAATGGTTATCGAACAAAGATCTGACGGCCTGTGGCTGTCGTCAAAATCAACTGGTCTAATCCTTATACGTCTAGCGAGGGTGCTCTTTATCAGCCCGGGGCCATCGCAGCCCGGTGGAGGAGAAACAAGGCTCCGCCGAGTGTAGCGGACAGCACAGGTGCCTCGCCCGTACAAGCATGAGATGGATCCTTGAATTGCGGGCTTTGGATCCTATGACAGGAGAAGAGACCCGCCGACGGGAGTTCGAATCTCCCCCGGGCTACCACCAAGAGCCAAAGAACAGACGACTACGCGTTTGTCGCCTCCAGAGCGCTGCGGCAGCAGATCTTGATCCCACCTAGACGAATTTTCAGGATTCAGATAGTTGTTGTGGCTGATCGGATGGTAGAGGGCTGTGGGTACACGCTTCCTCGCTAAGTGTCTGTTAGGCTCTTCACACGCGCCTCCGGTGAGAGATACATGCCCCGCAATGCTTGCAGTGTTTGACATCAGTCGCGCCTAAGCATGATACAGATCCTAATGAACGTCGGCCGCTACCAGCGACGGGGCTCAAGTTTCTTATATTGACCGAGTCGATATTTCAAACAGTTTGTCGAGGTGAGTTGAATGAAGGTCTTCATATCTGTAGATTTGGAAGGAATCTCGGGAGTGGTTCACGACGAACACACGATGCGCAACGGCAGAGAGCATGACAGAGCCAGAAAGCTGATGACTGGGGAAGCAAACGCCGCCATTTCTGGCGCTTTCGAAGCGGGAGCATCTGAAGTGGTCGTAAACGACTCACATGGAACTATGAGGAACCTGATTCCGGAGGAGCTTCACCAAGACGCTAAGCTGATCACTGGCTCAACAAAGCCTCTCAGCATGATGCAGGGCATAGATCGAGGCTTCGACGCGGCCTTCTTGGTTGGATATCACGCAAGGAGAGGTACCTTACACGGGATCCTTGACCACACGTACTCCGGCGCTACGGTCAGTGGGTTCATGATCAACGGCAAGGATTTCGGAGAGACCGGTATGAACGCCCTCATCGCAGGCACCTTCGATGTCCCAGTAGTCCTCGTTACCGGAGATTCTGCAGTGACAAGTGAAGCGAAGAACCTTCTAGGCAACGTAGAAACAGTCACAGTTAAAGAAGCTGTGAGTAGGTGGTCTGCGAAATGTCTGCATCCAAACAAGGCGAGGGAAGCGATAAGGCAGGGAGCAATATCTGCCTTGAAGAGGCGCAGCGAAATGCATCCGTTCAAGCTCCAGCCTCCTTACGAGATGCGCTTGGAGCTGATGAATGTTGGCATGGCGGATGTCGCGGAACTGATCCCTGATGTGAAAAGAATCGCTCCTAGAATTCTGACTTACAGTTCCGACGACTTCCTTAAGGTGCACAAGGCCTTTCGGGCAATAGTCACTCTTGCACTCTCAACGATAGAAAGATGACAACTCGTTCAGTGCATCTGCCTTAGTCCCGCGATCTGCTAGAGTCCTAACTGTCCTTCAAATTGAAAGGTTTCCCCTCATTCAGAATCTTCTCAGGGATCTTTCCCTTCCATTTCCTGAGAAATCCCATATCCTCCTCCTTCTCCCTAAGTTCATCAGGCAGCATATGTGGAATCTCCTCAATTATCGGATAGAACCTGTTGCATTTGGGACACACGAGAAGGCCCTCAACAATTTCGTCCTTTTCATCGAAGACATGGAGTTCTAGAGGATGATGCTTATCGATAGGGCATGCAAGGATGTCCATCAATCTTCTCTTCATTGCGGCAAATCCCACTCATACATTTGCTCGTGACGATATACCATTTTCCCTTGTGCCTACCTCGTCCACAAGCCCCGACCCACTCCCCGGTACGCTACTCTAGTCTTCTCTGCCTGCACTGGGTCTATCAGGTGAGTGCAATCTACTATCACGGGCGATCGGCTCATCGCCGCAGCTAGGTCTCTAGCGTCAAGTCTCTTGAACTCGTCGTGAGCCACAGCTACTATCACGCAGTCGGCCTTCTCAACAGCCTTCTTCAAGGTAGGTTCAGCCACATGTCCAAGCCTATTTATCTCATCGCAAGAGAACTTGGGATCATATACGGTCACGCGAGCCCCCCTCTTCTTCAGCAGGGAGATCAGCTCAATAGCAGGCGAGAATCGAATCTCCTTGACGTTCGGTCTATACGATATGCCGAGAACAGTCACTCTAGCTCTCCTCAGAGGCTTGCCAGACGATCTCAAACCATTCGCAGCCAAGCCCAAGACATGTCTAGGCATTTCATCATTCATCGATCTCGATGTCTTCACAATCCTCAATCTAACGCCCTGAGACTTCGCCTCATCCATCAGCATGTAAGGGTAAATCGGCAAGCAATGACCGCCAACACCGATGCCTGGAACGTGAAGATGAGAGTAAGGCTGAGAGTTTGCTGCTGCCATCGCCTCCATGTAGTCTATCCCTGCATTCTCGCAGAAGAGAGCAAACTCACTCGCCAAGCCAATATTCACGTCCCTGTAGATCACCTCAAAGAGTTTCGCGGCCTCTGCCGTCTTGATGTCGCGGACTCGAATCAATTCGCCTTCCATCGTAGTCGAAAGGATTGCGCAGGCAGCGTCGAGGCTCTTCTTGTTGACGGCGCCTACAACTCTGTTGTAGCTCCGAAGATCTGCCAACGCTTTGCCCGCCATGGCTCTTATCGGGCTGTATGCCAACGCAAAATCCTCCCCTGCCCTCAGTCCGGAGTGCTTCTCCAGAATGGTCTTGACGATTCTTTCAGTTACGCCAGGTCCGCAAGTGCTCTCAAGGACAACCAAGGACCCTTTACGTATGCCCTTGCTGATTTCTTTGCATGCGTTCTCGACGGCCGAGTAGTCAGGTCTCTTTGATTGGTCTATTAGTGTTGGAACGATTATGATTATGATGTCGCTCTGAGAAGAGGCCTCCTCGACACTCGTTGTTGCCCTGAACTTTCCTGTTCGCATATGTTTCCTCAAGAGTCGTTCAACACCTGGTTCTTCGAGATGTGAGATCCCTTGATTGAGTCTCTCCACTACGCGATGGTTTATGTCCGCTCCAATGACCTTGGCTCCTGCTTCGGCTAGTAGGCATGCCGTTGGAAGCCCCATCCAACCTAATCCAATGACAGAAACAGTGACATTGCCTCTTGCAACTTGCCTCTTCAAATCGTCTGGAGATGATCTTAAGGTGTCAATCAACGGCAGGCCACCACACAGAAGTGCCTTCTACTACATTTATTGCTTTAGTCAGCATACTAGACTTCGCACGCATATCCTTCATGCTTGAGCCACAGTTTGAAGAAGTTTGATAACTGAACCATGCGTAACTAACTCCTCAGGACTGGAGTCGCACACATTGAGGATCTGGGTCGACATACTGACGCCAAAGCAAGTAAACTTCTTTGCGCCCCTTGTGAAGCGACTGCGGCGACAAGGCACAAGAGTACTAGTGACTACTCGGGAGTATCGTGAAGTCAATCAGCTTCTGAAGATGCGTAAGATCTCTGCGCTCAAGGTCGGAAGGCATGGCGGCGCTCCCTTGAAAGCCAAACTGATCTCAAGCGCGAAGAGGATCAAGCAACTCGCCAGCTTGCTATCCTCTCATGGTTGCGAAAGCGCCATCTCGTTCTCCTCTCCTGAAGCAGCTCGCGTTGCCTACGGCTTGGCTATTCCTCACTACTGCGTTAGCGATTCTCCTCACGCAGAAGCAGTTTCTCGGCTCACGATTCCGCTTTCGAAGAGGCTGTTCACACCAAAAGCCGTACCGTTGAATGCATGGAGGAACTATGGCATAGACGAATCACGCATCGTTCGCTATGATGCGCTTGACCCTGCCGCATGGCTGAAGGACTTTGAACCTGACCTAAGCATCCTTGACGAGCTCGGACTGGATCGTTCCAGACCTATTGTCACTATAAGGCCTGAGGAAAGCCAAGCTTCGTACTTGATCAGCCAAGGTTTTCGCAGTCCTCTTTCAATGTCTTTGGCTCAAGCCTTGGTTCGAGAAACATCTCAGATCCAAGTCGTCATGATACCAAGATATGACCTGACCACTCTCGCTAGAAAGCTGGTGGGCGGATCGGTCGTTGTTACCGGTTCGGCAATAGACGCCACTAGCCTGCTCCATTACTCCAATCTCTTTCTGGGCGGAGGAGGCACCATGACAGCGGAAGCGGCGCTCCTGGGGGTACCTTCGATTTCTTTCTATCCGGGCCCTCCAACATACGTCGAGAGTTACTTGATGAGGCTAGGTTTGGTTGCTAGAATAGGAAGTGTCCGAGCCATTGTGCGGCATGCTATTCGCATTCTGGATGATCCTAGCTACGAGAAGGCATCGAGAGCCAAATCCAAGAGCATCATATCGAAGATGGAAGACCCCATTGCAGTTATCGAGAAGTATCTCAAGTAGACTCAGTCGTGCCTTCTCAGTTTTCTCCAGAGATAGACATTGGCAAGCTTCCACCATGCGAGCAGCCAAGTCACACCGACCACAGCGCTTAGAACGACCCTCAACACGCCGACGATCGTTGGTGTGAGCGTACTCTGCCATGGCAACGAGATCTCAAAGATCACCCTGACGACGATGAAGAGACCGAACACAATCGACAGCCAGACGAAGAAGATCAGCGCAATAAGAGAGCCCAACCTGCTCGACATCAGTGTCATGGCCTCATTAAGAGCAGTGTCAGTAGCCCTAGTAGAGAGCTGGCAATGGTCATGGCAATCATGATGTTGACTATCTCGCTTTCACGCAGAGCGCCTTCAGCTAGGATAAGCCTTGAAAGCGTTATGGGGGCTTTGCCATCTTCCGTTGCCTGAATCCTTCCGTCTTCAAGAAGCCTAGTCGGCCTGTGAGGCATCTCACGTCTTTCACGTAGGCCTCCCACACTGGACAGTAGGTAGAAGGCGTTCGTGATATGCGGAATCATCGCGATCAACATCGGCACCTCTATCCTTCCCATGACCACTAGGGCACCGATCGCTGCGCCCACGGACAAGTCGCCTGCGTTGCCTGAGAAGGCTTTCGCAGGGTATTTGTTGTACCAGTGAAATGCTAGGAGCGATCCCAAAAGAGCGGACGGTAGAATCATTTCAGTGGAACGTCCCAACAATAGAAGATAGACGATCATTGCGAGTGATAGCACGCTACAAGTTCCACTCATCGCCCCGTTGAAGGGGTTCATCATGTTTATTGCGTTTGCAAGAACTGCTATCGCCACTATCACGAGAATGGGATAGATGATCGTGAGTCTCGTTGTTCCTAGAAACGGTATGGCCATGTACGGGCTGTAAGTTCCAAGAAGTACAATAGGAACTGCGGCCAGAGTTGTCAACGCCGGCTTCACTCGTGAACTTAGAGGACCCAAATCATCGGCTATGCCCACGGCTGCGGCTATGCTGATGCAGAGCACGAAGGCAACAATGGGCCGTGCCTCCACCTGAAGAGCTACCGTTGCTATGATGGCTGATGAGATCAGGCCTATCGTAACCGCTAGTCCACACATCTCAGGAATCCTAGGCTTGTCCATCTTGTGGACATCTGTTCCCACCACGCCCAGTCTCTTGTTCATTCTCGCAAGCAAGGGTGTCGTCAGAAACGTCACTAAGAAACTCACGCAGAACAGAATACCCGAGAAAACCGTGTGATCCATGTCTATTGATCACTTCACGAGGTCTTCCACAATCCCTTTGTATGTGGAGACAAGTTGGCTTGCTCTTTCTTGACTCTTTGCCTCGGCGAATAGCCTGAATGCGGGCTCCGTTCCACTCGGTCTCACGAGTATCCAGCTGTTGTCCTCATGCCACACTTTGATTCCGTCAACAGTCTCGATTCGTGAGCCATGGGCTCTCTCCTTGACTTCCTTCAGGATCTGTTCCTTCTTCTCATTAGGACAGAACACTTTCTCCTTGGCATTGTAGTACAAGGGCAATCTATCAAGGAGACTGGAGAGCTTTTCTCTGGTCTTCGCCAAGATGCTTGCAATGAAGGCTGCGGCAATCGTTCCATCTCTGACGGGTATGTGAGGCGCGTAGAAGATTCCCCCGTTTTCCTCTCCGCCGAGTTTGGCCCCTATCTCCAACATCTTCCGGGACACATCGACACTTCCGACCCTAGTCCATATGACAGAACCGCCATACTGCCTCGCCACATCCTGAATGACCTGCGAGGAGCTGACCGGCGTCACAATTTTTTCTCCTCTATTCTCTGACAGGAAGTGTTGCTCGATCAGGGCGAACGTTCTGTCACCCCAGTGGACCTGCCCCTTTTCGTCAAGAAATATCGCTCTGTCGGCGTCGCCGTCAAGGGCGACAGCGAAGTCAACATTCAGATCTCTAGCGGTTCCGGTCAGGTTTCTTAGGCTGTCGGGGGTAGGCTCGGGTGACCTACTTGGAAAGGCGCCATCTATGTTTGAGTTTATCGTGTGAACGGCGCAGCCTAGGTCACGTAGCACATAGGAGGTCGTAAGAGTTCCAACTCCATTTCCCGTGTCTACCAACGCTTTCAGGCCCGCCCGCTTGATTGTCTCATGGTCAAAATGTCTCTGCACATCGCGGATGTATGCGTCGATTCCGTCGCTTCTGTGAAGTGTCTTGCCTATGTGCCTCCAGTCAGCCTTTACCCATTCTCTTCTCCGGTAGGTCCCTTCAATTAGTTCTTCATCTGAACGAGGGACCTCGACTCCATCTCTGGCCACGACTTTGACACCGTTGTATTCGGGAGGGTTATGGCTCGCTGTTACGATCACAGCGCCATCAAATCCCCAGTAGGGGACCAGACGTTGAATGCAGGGTGTAGGAGTCATCCCCATATCGCAAACTTCGCACCCCACGCTTGTTAATCCTGCCACAACCGCTTCGGTGAGCATCCGACCGCTCAGTCTTCCATCTCGGCCAACAAGGATTCGACTACCCTTGAAGAATGTCCCAATTGATTGACTGAGTTCGAGCACCAGATCCAACGTGAGATCAACGTTCACGATTCCGCGCACACCATTGGTTCCGAACAATCGGGACGCGCTCATGTCGTCGAACTCCCGAGGCCTCTCTTTACATGTCACCTTGTTGGTTGAGCAGACTTGTCGTATCCACCTTATGTAAGCTTCGCCTACTCTGCTCAGACCAAAGCTTCCCAACGATCTTGAAGGAGCGGTATCTGCGCAATCTTGATGTCTCTTGGCCTGGGAGTCGGATCGAGCTTAGATCCTTAATTGCCATAAGGACGCCAATGCAATCTGGTATGTGGAACACTAGGCTCCTTGAGAGACGCTGTGGGTTGAAAGGGATCTACACAATTGTCATGAGGTTGAAGAGCAACGTCAGATGCAAAGTCGGCAGCCTGGGGTCGGTCCGTTTTACAAGAGGCGTATGCATCTATACTGGCTCGGCCCGAGGCAAAGGCTCTGTCTCAATTCATGGAAGGATAGAAAGACATCTCGGCAGACGCAGTCGCAGCTTCTGGCACATCGATTACTTGTTAGATGCAAACGGCTGCAATATCAAAGCGTTCATCTATTCGCAAACCTCAAGAGACCTTGAATGCGAAGTGAATAGACGTATCCAAGAAATGACCCTTGCCGCTTTTCCTGTACGAGGCTTTGGGTCATCAGATTGCGCTTGTCTCAGTCACCTTCTGTATCTGCCGGGCTATCAGGTTGATCAAGCTTTGACTAAGGCAAAGAATGCCCATGATGGACTTCGTCTCAAGCCTAGGATTTGCCGACTCGACTAGATAGATTTGGCCAGATCCCATCGCTTGTCGAATGCGTCAGCGAAGACGCGTATGAGTCCCGGATTCTTGGTGTAGTGTGGTCTGTAGTAGACGGGTCTAGGAGTTTGTCTCTTGTCAGTTGCCCATATCAGAAAGACAAGCTCTGAGCTGTCGATCAAGGTGCCTCTGACCGGGTACCAGTCCTGAGTTGAGAGCCTCACCTCTGCGCCAAGGTTCTTGAGTTCTCTCGAAATCGTGCCGGAGTGCTCGTCGACAGCAATCATGAGTGCACGTGCACTTACGCCTCGGTCGAGGGCTCTGTAAAGTTCCTCGCGGATCTTTGCATACCAACCAAAAGTTTGTGCAAAGATTCTGATATGCTTCTCGGCGTTTCCAATCATTTTGACCGTTCTAATCTCCATGTCGGCAAGGTCGTCCAAGGGTTCGAGAATGTCCTCCGGCCTTATTCCTCTCCTCCTCTCCCAGTACGCTGGCTCTAAGAGTCTTTGGAGCGACAAGGCTTTGCCTGCAATGTCTTCAAGTTGCTGCTCGTTCTCTTTCCTTTTCTTCTCGACCAGTTTGGAGAGGAATAGCTTGGGAGGATTGGCTTCCAACCTGTTGCTTATGACTTTGATGGCTTCATTGTCGACCAATAGTTTTATTGCTCGCTCAGCTTCGTCCGGCGGAACACCGAGTTCTGTCATAACCTTGTCGATGCTTTCTCCCTCATAGGACTCAAGAAGAGCGAAGTAGATCTTGCATTGGTTCTCGGATAATCCCAGAGATCTCAGCAGTTCGGCACCTTGGTCACTCATTTCTGTTTCCCGGTCCTTACTGGGCAGATGCATGTTTAAACGTTCTGAGCAAACACGGCCTTTCCAACGTGGGTATTCATGTATATTACCAACTATCGTACTGCAGGCAAAGGTCTAGTCTGTCGAACTGAGAATTTCCGTTTGCACTACGCCATGTTTCCCGGTTCCATTTAGGCTTAAATTCGGTTCTTGCTTACACGAAGACCTGTGGAGGATATGTCGGTCGATCGGCCTCGAGTCCGAGAGTTCGGGATCAAGATTGGATCGCTTGAACCCGGTGCGTACAATTGCATTACCGACGTTCAAGGCGTTAGTGTCGGCCATGTCACGTTGATTGAAGGTCAGGGAGCGCTTAGGCCTGGACATGGCCCAATCAGAACGGGGGTGACGGCAATTCTGCCCCACAAAGGCAATATCTTCAGAGAGAAGGTTAAGGCAGCGTCCTTTGTCATCAACGGCTTCGGTAAATCTATAGGTCTGGTTCAGATCGATGAGCTTGGAACACTTGAGACTCCGATTCTTCTCGCCAATACATTGAACGTGGGCCTAGTCGCCGACGCTCTCATCGAACATATGCTCGAAGCGAATCCTGATATTGGCGTTACGACCGGAACGATCAACCCGGTGGTCGGGGAATGCAATGATTCCTTCCTCAATGATATCCGGGGAAGGCACGTGAAACCTGAGCATGTTAGACTGGCGCTCCATACTGGGACCGATGGACAGTTGGAGGAGGGAGCGGTCGGAGCGGGGACGGGCATGTCAGCATTTGAACTGAAAGGCGGAATCGGATCCTCATCAAGGATCACACCATCACAACATGGAGGATATGTTGTGGGCTCTCTTGTACTCTCAAACTTCGGGAGGCTCACTGACCTGATCATTGACGGAGCTTCAGTCGGAAGAGACCTGTCTGAGCATATGGCACCTAAATCTTCGGCAAACGGTTCGATCATAATTCTCATTGCCACGAACGCCCCAGTCTCTTCAAGGCAACTGAAGCGAATGGCGAAGAGGGCTACACATGGCCTAGCAAGGACAGGCTCCGTCTCAACTCATGGAAGTGGAGACATAGTCATAGCGTTCTCCACTATGAGCCGCGTTTCTCACTACAGGGAGGACATTAGAACTTCTGTCGGTTCAGTCTTTGAGGAGGATCTGACTTGGCTGTTTAGAGCCACTGCTGAAGCGACTGAGGAAGCGATACTCAACTCGTTGTTCAAAGCTGAGACCATGGTTGGTAGAGACGGAAACAGGCGAACGGCGCTTCCATTGGATCAGACCAGAACAATCCTTCAGAAGTATGGAAGAATCCAATAGCTTGTGAAACAAGCGCTGCATCTCCGGAACCGAACAAGAGCAGTCCAATCAAATCTGATGATGCGGGTGTGGTCTGAGAGAGGGGAAGGGTGCTTTGAAAAGTCTGCAGGAGTGGTGGCTTTCGAACTCCTTCCTTAACCGGTCGCAGTTATCGGAACCGCCTGCTTTCCTTCCTGTCTGGCTATTTGGAAAGATGCATCGTTCACGCTCTCGTTCAGCGTTCTAATCATCGGGTGGCTTCTGTCTATCCTGTACATGGTTGCCCTTCCTATCTTCCTCGAAACCTTGACGATCCCCAGCTCCTCCAAGTCTTTGAAGTTCTTGTAAACAGTCTGCTTGCTCATGCCTAGTTCCTTGACCAACTCCTCCTTGTCGAAGTCGAAGTACGGATTGGTCAGGAAAATGTCTATTATCCGCAGTTTCGGAGAGTAGCCAAACGCCTTGATCAGGAGGGAATCTCCTGTATCCTTGTACCTAACCTCTTTCTCCATTCTCATCATAGCCATGGATTGAACAACAAGGTATTTATTCCTTTACCTTTAAAGTACCAAAGGAGTACGATGACCCTGACTGACGAGCAAGTGAGAGCAGCCATAGTTGAGTTCTTAGTCAAGAAGGGAAGATGGGGTGCTCACTACTTTCCAATTGATACTCTCGTGAACTGGATGGGTAGGAAAGTAGACAGGAACGGCAGGAGAGTCAGGGCATGCCTGAAAGAGTTGCATAGGGAGGGCTACGTACTTCTCCACAAAAGGGGGGAGACAGTATCTCTAAACCCAACAATGACCGATAAGATAAGAGAGCTAATCAAGCAATCACTTGGCTAGCTGAACGTGAAATATCCGCTCCTTCTCTCCAGTCATACCCTGACCGGAGGCTCGCTCTTTATCTTCTCAAGTCGATCCATTATCACCCCTGAGCTGGCTGTAGTGATGATCTTGTCTCTGTTCGATCGAGGCAGGATCGCCGCGAACTCGTGATGGCAACAAGCACGTTCGTTGGATTCTGATCGAGGTGGCGCAGCACACAGCACGCTTTGATCCGAAGCTTCGAGGCTTCTATCTCCGTGTCGCCGCGAAGCGTGGACATCAGAAGGCCATTGCTGCTGTAGCCCGAAAGATGCTCGTTTCAATCTATCATGTCTTGAAACGGTAAGAAGCCTACCACGGCCAACGTGATGATTTGCTGGAAAGAAAGATAAGGCGCCTGCAGCGTACAGTGGATTCAAGCCTTCAAGCGAGATGAGACAACCCGCACAACGCAACTCAGACCAAGACAATACATTTTCAATGGTGCGGGGGGTGGGATTCGAACCCACGAAGGCCTGTGCCACAGGATCTCGCATCAGGTCGATCTTAAGTCTGACACCATCTCTTACGCAGATGGCCCTGCCCCTTTGACCTGACTCCCGCCCTTGATGACCCGGGGTCTCGGGAACCCCCGCAACACTACGAGCCGTCTACGTCAAAGATAAGCTTGTTTGCCCAAAGATCGCGTCACAGTTGACACTGCGTCCGCGTGACGACGAACATCATTAACATTTGCCCAACGATCTAGACACGCTTGATGGTTTGCTCGTCCGCGCAACAAACCCTTCGGGAAAAATCAATGTGCCTAGCTACCAGAGGACCTACCGGGTGGACTAGCCTCTATCTCTTGACAAGTTTCGCGAAATTCGTCAGGATGACCCCTCCGGCTGGATGAGCCTCATCATGTCGTTCAGGATGAAACTGCACACCATACACGATTCCTTTCTCGTGCTTCATAGCTTCTATTGGCGTATCCCTAGACTTCGCCAAGAGGAAGAATCCCTTCGGAAGACGTTCAACCATCTCTCGGTGAGATTCTCGGACCAGTATGCGCTTCTCCAGACCGTCAAAGAGAGGATCATCAGCTAGTATTTCCACTTCATAGTAATCCCTCAGGGCCCGTCCCATATCGACAATGTTTTCACCGTGAGCCATCGCAAGCAGCTGATGCCCACCACAAATGCCGAGGACAGGCAGAGTCAGCGAACGGGTTCCTTCAATCGCCTTCTGGAACTTCAATTTGTCTTCGGGCCTGCTGTACAGAGCTTCAGACCCACTTAGCACAACTGCATCAAACCTTCCTATCTGGTTCCGAACAAACTCTGGACCGAAGCTTTCGTATGAAATCCTTTCCACGGGATCTCTCGACGCGTCTTGAACTCTTGCGCATAGGTTATCCATTGCTTCGGCATACTTCGTCTGGTCCAAGTAGTCATTAACCACAAGCATTCTCATTGTCAATCTCCACTCAAACTATAGTCCGGCAGACCTTAGATTTGGCGGCCTATTTCATGTTGCCGCATTGGACATAATCAATGAAATCGTCGGGGGCCTCTCGGTTATGGCCGGTAGGGTTTGTACCACCGTGCTCCCCTTGGTCTAGGCATGCCTTGCCCTACTCGCTCTTTGCAACAGAGAATCTACTGTGGAAAAAGTCCTATCTCTGCTTCCCCGTAGCTCTGTGCCTTTCCTCAGTCTTCGCATATGCATCCAAGATCGCGACATATGATTTCTCACATGCCGTCAATCCGCCAACCTTCTCATTTCCCTCGATCACAAAGTACTCGTTGGGGGAGTGGGCTTTGCCACCGTGCCCCAGTCCGCCGCCGACGAACGGCAGATACAGCGGTCCTCGATTGAACAAGTAGAGAGGTGCGCTTCCTCCCATGTGCGGCGAAACTTCAGGCTCATATCCGAAGCTGCGATAAACCCCTATCGTCGCCTGCACCAATGGCTCCTTGACACTAGTCTTGGCCCAACTGTAGCCAGCTTCCAACTGCCGAACGAATATGTCCCTGTACCCCATCTTGTCGAGATGCTTTCTGATCCTTGGCAATACTTCGCTGGGCTTTTGGTTCGGAACTAGGCGGACATCCATCTTCACTGTCACCTTGTAGGGGAGAACCGTTTTGGTACCGGGTCCCGTGTATCCACCCCATATGCCGTCCACATTAAGCGTCGTCGAGTACAAGTACTTCAAGAGCAACTTCTTGCCGCGTAGGTTGTCGATGAAACGTTCCACCTTGATCATTTCCTTCACCGTTTCCTCATCGAACGTCTTGGCGAGCTTGTTCACGAGTTGTAGGTCCTCCTTGCTTGGAGGCCTCACGTTCTCGTACCATTTGTCGATCAGTATCTTGTTTCCGTCTTTCGAGGTCATCGTTGAGAGGGCGTGAATCATCCTCCAGACCGGGCTATCAACCCAAGCCTTGTTGCTGCTGTGGACATCGTACTCCGTGGGGCCTTTTCCCCACAGCTTTCCGGAACATTCAAGCTCGAAGTATACTATTCCCTTGTAGCCGAGCGACATGCGCACAGTTCCCTTCTGGTCTTGCGCAGCGCCTGGAAAGAAGACCGCATCGGCGTCCTCCAACTTCTCCTTGTATCTCTGGACGAATTGAGGTAAGTGAACGCTACCTAACTCTTCTTCGCCTTCTGCTACAAACTTCAGGTTGACCGGAAGCTCTTCGCCGGCTGCCTTGATAGACTCCATTGCATTCAAGAAGGCTCTGAGAGGCCCTTTGGTGTTTATGGCTCCGCGGGCAACAATGCATCTTCCGAACGGAGGAATATCAACCAAGTTCGCCTCCAGAGGAGGAGAGATCCAATCCTCCCCCACGACGGGTTGAGTATCATACATCATGTAGACGATGACTGTCTTCTTGGCGCCTACATCATATTCGCCGTAGACGACAGGATTTCCATCGGTCTGGACGATCTCTGTTGTTCTACACCCCAGCTCCCGGAAATATTTCTCCAGTAGCTGGGCGCACTCTCGAACGCCCCGGTTCTCTGCGGAGATGCTTGGCTGTCTGAGTAGTTCCTGGACTTTTCCGATGTGGCTATCCACGTTCGCGTCGATGTGAGCATACACTTTCTCCAGATTCATGGCAGCACACCATATGGCTCCAGATGTCTTGAGGAGCAGGTGCTACGGGAACCGTAAGAAGGCTCTTAGAGCTACCCAACCAAGCAGGGCTAGTACGACCGCTATGACGGCGAAAATAGCCGCAGCGACTAGAGCAATCAAGAAGGCCTTTCCCCATCCGCAGTCGAAGAAATGCCTAATCAACGCCAGCCAAAGCACCACAACGACGACCAGAGCAATAATGCCTGAGAAGAGATGAGTGAACAGAGATCCGATTACAGTTCCCAACGCTGCAATCCACAGGGCGTCTGTGAATTTCGCCTTGTCCTTACCCGCCAGGATACGTCCCGCAAGCCACAGCATCGGTCCAATGATGATGACATTGATTATCACGTGCAGAACCAGTACGTCAAGATTGACGAGAGCCAAACTTCACACCTTGAGTTAGCTTAGCGAGATCACCATATAATTCTTGCCCATAGCTCAAACTTAGCGGCAAGCACATCGCAGGTTTTCTTGACTTGATGAGCCCTTGAGGCTAGAGGCTAGGACTTGTAGACAAATGCTTGAACATCAAATCCAAGATCTAGTGTTTCCAGAGGGATTTCGATCGTTTCATGTAGGTCAGCGCTTTCGAAGCGTGGGCGCACTTCGGAGAGAATCCTTTCCAGCCTGTCCTGCCTCTCTGTGAAAAATGTATCGCTTGGGGAGTGTCGGATCTCACTGAATATGTTTGGAGCGATGACCTTTGAGCACGCTAGCATTGCCCAAGCGACAGCTCTGATCTCCCACTGTGCTTCGGCTCCACATCGCAACTTGAAGACATGAAGAAGCTCTCTGGGGTTCATTGAGACTACAATGTTTGTCCTTGCTGCATTTGGAAGATAGAATCTAGCGTCCTCAATCCTTGTCCCCGATCTTGATTCCTCCAAGTACCATGAAGCCACAGCCCCCATCCTTTCTTCGAATCTTCGCTTTGACTCATCTTTGACGCTCGGAGG
>Ga0315312_1001609_pt1 | contig 17147 bp, 18 predicted proteins | sample TDP7_MG_FD_203629 | JGI IMG/M metagenome (GOLD analysis project Ga0315312, IMG submission 203629) | Freshwater sediment microbial communities from Lake Towuti, South Sulawesi, Indonesia - TDP7 | ecosystem: Environmental > Aquatic > Freshwater > Lake > Sediment | place: Indonesia: South Sulawesi... | reverse complement strand
CATTTCCCGATTTCCGCATCCTAGAAAGTCGGTCCCCGTGGCGCACAATGTCATCGCATCTGGCTTGACAGAACCAAGTCACATCCTCAGATATGCCCCTTCTGATGATTTCGTCGCATAGATCATCAGCTCTGTCGCCGAGGCTGAAGTTGTCGTCTGCAAGCCAGAAAAATCCAGTTCCATACTCGCTGTGAAGATGCTCAAACTCGTCTACGACCCGTTTAGCTGACTTTGCTCTGCAGTTTCCCCTCCAGAACCGCCATTGGGAGCAGTAGCTGCAATCATAGAGGCAACCGCGCGATCCCTCAGCAATGGCAAAGGGATTGTTCCTTCCGCCCATAAGCGCAAAGTGGTAGGCTCCCATATGCGCCTTCACATAGTCGTAACCAGGGAAAGGCAATGAGTCGAGATCGCGGATTAGTGGTCGATCGGACGTGCTGATGGTATTGCCCCCATGCCGGAAAGAGATGCCCCTAACATCTAACAAAGGCTTCTTTTCCTCAAGGGTCCTTACGAGATCAGAAAGGGTTTCTTCACCTTCTCCGCGAACCACAACATCAAGGCTTGGATAAGCCCTAAGGCTTTCCTCGGCTAACGCCGTGAAGTGCTGGCCTCCGACAACAGTTGTCACGGCTGGGTCCAACTTCTTTGCAATCTCTGTTGTGCGGACAACAGTGTAGACGTTGCAGGTTCCAAGTCCGCTTGGAGCCACAATGTCTGGACGAAAAGACTCAATCCGTCTCGCAAGCCCTTCCCATCCAAGCTTCTCAGCTTGGCAGTCCACAACCTCTATCTCGACGTTCCTTTTGCGGGACTCGAGGTAGCTGGCCAATGTTAAGATACCTAAAGGTGGGGAAACATACTCTCCCATAACAAACCAGAAATCCTTCGGCGGTTCCACAAACAAGACCCGCAAAGATACACATCCTAGTGAACCATGCCTTGTGAAATAGACTTGAGGAGGGATAAAATGTTTTCCGGGACGTTGGCAGGAACTTGGTTAGGTGCTGGAAGGCTACCTATGACGCAATGAGCCAGGTGGTAGGTCAGGATGCCTAACCTCGGCAAAGGTCCTTGCGGTCTGTCCTCGCAGATATATCCCTATCGCTTCTCTCGAAGGGCAAAGTAGATTATCGCGTTAGCCACGACCAGCAGTCCGATGCCGACCACAAAGTAAGCCAATGCCGCCCTAGCAGTGAAAACGTCTGTAGCATAGCTACTCAACAGAAAGGCAACGAAGAAGGAGAATAGGCCTCCGAACAGGTCTCCTAGAGCTTTTCTCGGACTCCTCTCAACTATAATCCTCAGTACCGAGAGGATGATTCCCCACACACCCGCAGCATTGAAAAAGAAGATGCTAGCTTCCAATAAGATAGCCGGGGGTTTGATGAAGATTTTCTGATCGGCCATACGTTGGAAGTAGCCAGATATCACCAGGGGCTCAACGGGATAGAGCAGGTAGGTTGAAGCCAGAAGCACAAGGACAACGCCGGCTGACACAAACCCCAAGACTTCAGGAGGCTTCGGCGGTCGCCTTTCAACCCTTATTGCTTCGGAAGGCTGAATAGGAGCCGCCAGAGCTGCGCCGCATTTAGGACAGAATTTCGTGCCAGGTTCAACTTTGCTCCCACATTCCGGGCAGTATGATACTTGGCTTCCAGATTCGGTCCCTTTCTCCAAGATCGTCAGCACTCCTTCTTGAGAGTATCGTGATAGTAGTCCCATATCTAGCTTTACCTTCATAATAAAGGCATCTCAAGATACTCACAATCCAACTCTAACGGTAAGAAGGCTTTTAAGAGCTTAGCCTAAAACACTATAGGAAGGAGGCTGTGACTGCTGATTCGATGTACGAAATGCGGAACCGAAAACAGGGATGACGCTAGATTCTGCGTTCAATGTGGAGCCTCTCTTTCAATAGCCAAGACAAGGACCGAGAAACAGGAAAAATACGAGAAGACTGAAACCGATGTCTGCTTCGGACCGCTTCGACCGGTGAGATATTTCTGGCTTATTATTGGGTTTTTGATCGTCTTCTGGGGCGTTTCGCAGCTCATCGAGATACTCTTCAACATAAGCCTCAACATTTGGCCCTTCGTCTTGATAGTCCTTGGATTATACATAATCTATCGGATCCTGTCTCGCCGTCGTCCATAGTAGCCTTTTTCTGTCCCAAGTCAGAGCCTCAATGTAGACTACCGTCCCGGGTTTGCCGAGTTGCCAAGCCGGTTGATATCTGCGAACATAAAGTCCAAGCGCACGCCTTATCTAACCAATCGCATATCTCCTAGATGGCATATGCAGCCAACCTTGAAAGAAGGGAACCCGCTATCGTCTATCCTGGAGCCCTGGTACGCTAGTCTCGAGAATCCAGCAGAGGCTCAAAGCCAAGTTCTCACTGACCTACTCGGAATGTACAGCAGAACCGAATATGGTCAAGAACACTCAGCCCCCGAGATCGGCAGCATAGAAGATTTCAGAGAGAACTTCCCCAAAGTCGGCTACAAAGGACTCATTAGGTATCTTGACAAGATCAAAATGGGTAACTACGGGGCTCTTCTTCCAGAGCCGCCTATTTGCTGGGTCATGACACGCGGCTCGACTGGAGTGGCTAAGGTGTTACCCGCGACACGAACACATCTTGAGCAGATTCTGACTTGCGGAGCGCGTGCATTACTCAACTACTCTCAGAAGTTGCAGGATTCCGATATCTTAACCGGGAAGATACTGAACCTTAATTTTCCTTCAAGAGTGGCTGAGATGGGCGGAGATGCGGGAAAGGTGAGCTATGGGTACAGCTCAGGAACATACGCAAGGCTATTGCCGTCACTCGGCAAAGCTGGCCTAGCACCACTGCAGGAAGAGATCGATGCCTTAGGGTCTGGGGTAACTCGGCAAGATTGGGAGAGACGGTTTGAGCTCACCTATTCAAGAACGGTGAATGAGAACATTAAAGCCGCGATGGGGGTCGCCCCGGTCATTCTTTCATTCGCAAAGTTCGTCAGACGAAAATATGGAAAACTGCCCAAAGAGGTCTGGAAGGTCCACGCAGTTTTCTGCACGAGTGTGAGGAAGATCCAATACCGGCACGCGCCTAAGCTCAAGAAGTATTTTGGCGATGTGCCGGTTGTAGAGATTTATAGTGCGACGGAGGGAGTTTTCGCGCAGCAGATGGACGAGTTGCCTTATGTTGTGCCCAACTATGACAAGTATCTCTTCGAGGTCGAAACTGGCAAAGAAGTGAAGATGCTTCACGAACTCAAAAGAGGCGAGTGGGGAAGGCTGATTATCTCCTCGTGCATGTTCCCCAGATACGCCATAGGCGACGTGATTGAGGCGATGGGCAGGAACTATCTCCGGGTCTTTGGCAGAGACAGAGCCCGAGATATACTGGAACACAGATTATACCGACTTCTCTTCGGATGGTTTCTCTAAGGCCGAGGATGCCTCCTTGACGCAATTGCAGCTGCGTATATGGCGGCGATGATGATGGCTAAGCCAAGAACGAGAATTAGGTAGGGCCAAATAATCTGAAGACCAAGAGAGACGGGCAGAGATAGTGCGAGATAGGCGGCTACGCCAATAAACACCAAGATCACACCGGCTATCAGTGGTGCGGCTGGACTGATCTCTTTCTTCTCAGTTTTCTCGGCCTTTTCTGCTTTTTCCGCCTTCTCCGCCTTCTCTAATCTCGTCCGTTCAACGCGGGGTATTTCCGGTCTTAGATTCGCACCACAGTTTGGACAGAAATTCTCCTTCTCAGAGACTTCTTTTCCACATTTTGGACAGTAGGGCATTCCATCCACCCTGGATTGGCATCTCTTTGTTCTTCAGCTTTCACATCTTCCCTAAAATCCTTTACCTCACAAGCGGCAGCCCGCCCGTGATCACATTCATCCTCCAAGGAAGGTCTGGATGATCAGCAGGTGATGCCTTTCCTAGAGATTGCAGGAAGAGGGAAGGTATAAATGTATCGAATGTGATATCATATGCGATATCGCGGGTGATAAGTTGCGAGAACCATCAATCCCGTTCAGACAATGGATCAGACACACCGCAAGCGTCCCGAAAGGTCTTCTTAGATACTATGTACTTAGGCTACTCAAAGAGAAACCGATGTCAGGATCAGAGATTGTGGAGGAGATCGCGAAGGAGACAGGTGGCCGGTGGAGACCAAGTCCTGGCTCACTATACCCGCTGCTTGGTTGGCTTCAGGAAAACTGCTACACAAGAGAGATGCCAACTGAAGAAACCGGGATGAAACGCTACATGCTCACAGAAAAGGGCGGGAAATTCTTTGAGGAACAAACGCATCTGAAGGAAAGATTGGAGAAAAGGCTAGAGTCTTGGGTGCCTCAATTGTTGAGCGGGTTCTGGCTTAGCTCACACCCCGAGAAGATGCGGAAGCTTAGAGAGCCAACTAGGAGATTCCTTAAGGCGCTTATCGGTCTTAGAGCGACGGTGGAGCACAATCCGACAGATCAAGCGCTCAAAGAGGTAGGAGAGTTCCTGGAGATAACTGCTGAACGGATTGAAGAGATGAACAAAGATATAGGGAAGCGAAAACCAAGCAGGTGAAGATAGCTTCAAATGAAGCTGAAGACCACAGGCAAGTACTCCTCAAGCCGGTTTCCGGCCACGGTAGCTGCGGTACTTTTGGTAGCCACGGTTATCATCGAAATCCAGCTCCTCCTCGGCTTGTCGCCAGACTTCAGGTCGAGTCTCCCCTATCCCGTGGACAGAGCCATCAGCTTCACGTCCCTAGCCCTCGGCCTTTTGGGAGCATATGCTCTTTCAAGGAACAATGGTATAGGTGCCTACTTTGCTCTTCTGAATTCGGTGTTGGAGGTCGTCTCAGCATCTTTCTTTCTTCTCAATGTTTTCGCTGGACCGGAAGTTAATCTTGCCCAAACGGTGTCTGCCGGCGCTTTGTTTGCCTTAGGGTTTTGTGTGATTGTGTGCATCTTTAGTGCGGGCTTCGACCGCCAGAGGTTGACAACTGCAACGCCCAGCGACTCGGAGTCGCTAGACCGCGAGAACGGATCCACCGTGAGCGGGAGGTATGCGCTGGAAACCATTGACGTGATGAAGAAGTATTATCTGGGCCCGAATATCGTCTCCGCTGTCGACGGCGTCAACATGAAGGTCCGAAAGGGCGAGTTTGTGGCCATAATGGGGCCTTCGGGAAGCGGCAAATCGACCTTGCTGAATCTTATCGGAGCCTTGGACAAGCCTTCTTCAGGCACAATCTTGATTGATGGGATCGACATTTCCCGGCTTGATGACACAGGGTTGGCAAGGCTGCGGAATGAGAAGATCGGCTTCGTCTTCCAAGCATACAACCTCATCGCCAGATCCACAGTGTTGCGCAACATGGAGCTGCCTGCCCTCGTTAAGGGCTATTCCAGAGAAGAACGCTTAGATAGGATTGGTGACATTCTAGGGGTAGTTGGCTTAGGCGATAAGGTGTTGCGTAAGCCGAAGACTCTAAGCGGAGGAGAACAACAGCGCGTGGCAATCGCGAGAGCATTAGTCAACGATCCAGAGATCATCTTGGCTGACGAGCCGACAGGTAATGTTGACTCAAAGACGGGGCAGGTCATCGTAGGCTTCCTAAGAAAGCTCAACCTAGAGAAGAGGACTACGGTCATCGTCGTCACCCATGACCCCGAGGTGGCTAAGATGGCTGAGAGGATACTCTATCTCAGAGATGGGAAGTTAACTGGAGAGGAGATAGTCGGGAGACTGCTAGAATGAAGCGAAGACACAAGTTTTGGCTAGCATGCTTTATCCTGTTCGTCTCGTCGTTTAGCTCGGCCTCAACACTACTCGTTCACGGCCAACCAGCCGTAGCTCTAAGTGTATCGAGAGCGGTTTGGGGCTCAGACCCGGACAGCCCGGTTAAGGCCTATCCCGGCGACACGGAGACCCCTCTTACTATTGAGCTGCAAAACCTTTCTCCAGATCAGACCATAAAGGGAGTGTCAGCCGTTCTCCATCTGGCAGACCGTCCCTTCACCGATATCTACGGAAACCATAACGCCACAGCCACAGGCATGCCTACGGTCGGCGAACTGCTGAACCCGACTGATGAGATTGCGCCTAAGGGTTTTCTCACCTTGACGTTTACGCTAGACATAGATGAAAACGCTGTTCCAGGCTCCTACAGCTGCAACATGACGGTGTACTATTCGGTGGAAAGCGACCGCCAGTTTGTCGAGGGAGCGCCGCAAACGCTGGTTGTCGAGTTCACCGTTTCAAAGATTGCCTCGACTGTGACAGTTTCCGCTTCACCTCAGACTTTCGAAAAGGGCGAAACTGTCAGAGTCTCGGGCTCCATCGAACCTGCGAAGGAGAACGCAACAGTAACGCTGGCGTACAAGAGGCCGGACGGCACGAAGTTTGACAGAACCGTTAGAACGAACGCGGACGGCAGTTTCAGCGAACCATACAGACCCGAGATCGAAGGTTTCTGGAGCATCAACGCAAGCTGGCTCGGCGATGAGAAGTATGAGGGAAACTGGGCTTCAACCACATTCGAGGTCAGATTGCCCGTTTCTCTCGGCGTCGCCACATCAACGAGCCGATTGACAGGCGGTCTAGACAACCAGTTCAACATAACGCTCAAGAATGAGGGCGAAGTTCCACTCTCTGCAGTTGACGCCACATTCACGGTTCCCTCTCCCCTGATTGTTCAAGGCACGGACCGTTGGATCTTCAGCTATCTTGGACTTGGGGACTCGGCGTCGATCGCTGTGAAGGTTTTCGCGCCGGAGAGTTCGATCGGTGCCACCTACGGCGGATCGCTTAATGTGAACTACCGTGACGACTATGGAGAAAGTTACAGTGAAACCTTCCCCGTCGGCCTTATAGTCGTAGGACGAGTCGAACTGGTTCTCTACGGCGACATGGTGACACCTCAGCCAGCAAAGAACGGTTCAAGGGTTGTTGTTACAACGACTCTACTGAATAAGGGTAACGTAGCCGCACTCTACGTGAACGCCTCAATCCTGCCTAACGCAATCCTTTATCTGACCTCGGAAAGCTGGGCCTATATTGGCGAGGTTGAGGAGAACTCTCAAGCTCCTTTCACATTGGCAGCCTATGTGAATGCCGACGCTGAAAACGGGACCTACCCCATCACGGTATGGATAACTTTCCGCGACGACCAGTACGTAGACCATTCCGTGAGCAAGACGGTCCACGTGACAGTGGAGACGGTTGGAGAAAGCCAGACTCCTTCACAGGGGACTGAAAGCGTTATCAACCGTTTCTCCGGCGCGGGACTAGTTCTGCTGGTAGTAGCGGTCGCATCAGTGGCAGTCCTGCTTCTCTACCGAAGACATCTCGCTCGACAGCGAAGGAACTTGGAAATCTCAAGGCAGGGCTAGTGGATGAATATTTTACAGTTGTTCAGCCTTTCCTTTGAGGCGTTGAAGGAGCGTCGCCTGCGGGCGAGTTTGACAACTCTTATGGTTGTTATGGGCGCAAGCCTAATAGTAGCCCTAAATGGGACCGGTAACGGCTTCAGCAACTTCGTCAATGACCAGTTTAGCTCCCTAGGCGCTAACGTTCTCATTCTGAGCCCGCGCGGCGAGAACATTGAGATGGACGTGGTGTTGGCCGACGAGATTGCTAGATTTCGAGGGGTCGCTGATGTGGTTCCCTACATTCAGCAGATCTCGACGATTGTGTCCCAAGGAGAAGAGCAGACATCGATCGCGGTTGGGGTAGACCAGTCGAAGCTTCCTCTGCTTTTCCCGACGATCAGCTTTGAAGCTGGAACATTCGTGTCGGAGTCAGACAGCATTGGCATCACACTCGGCAACGAGGTGGCGCGTTCATCCGACGAAGGCGGAGCCTTCGCTGGCTTAGGGCAGACTATAAAGATTAGGTACCAGACCTATGAGAGCCAGAGGCCTGTGACCGTAGAACGTTCGTTCGTTGTCCGTGGCATTCTTGACTACATCGGCAGCGGAGTCGTACCGGCAGACCAAATGGCGTTTATTTCAACATCGGCTGCCAAAAACCTTTTCAGCCGAGGCGGAAACTTCGACGGCTTCTACGTAGTCACACAAGATCCGAACCTGAATGAAGAGGTGCGCCGAACGTTGCAGGACCGTTACGGCCGAGACATGATCATCATATCGCCGCAGTTGATAGCGAACATGATCCAACAGATCAGCGGAGGCGTCTATCTTTTCATAAACGTTGTTGCCATGGTCTCGCTTCTTGTCGCATCCGTCGGCATAGTCACGACTCTACAGACTTCCGTCATGGAGAGGATCAAGGAGATAGGGTTGTTGAAGGCTTTAGGCTTTACCAACGGTTTGGTTCTCGGCCTCTTCCTCTGCGAAGCCCTAATCATAGGCATCACGGGCGGAGGTATAGGTGTCTTCCTCGGCATGGTTCTGTCTCATGGGATGAGCGTTCTTCTTGGTAGAAGCCTGCAGATAGAGTCCATAATGGGCGGAGGAAGACGAGCCTTCTCGTTGCAGCTTATTCCTGCCTTCGACCTCTGGAACGTGTTCTCGACATGGGTTCTCTGCATACTGCTCAGCGCGGCATCGGGATTCTACCCATCTTGGCGAGCATCACGGCTAGACCCGGTTGTAGCGTTAAGATACGAGTAGAACCCTGAAGGGGGACACCGCCTGCAAAAACCCCTGCCAATCAAAGAAGAAGCATTTCAGCAGGTCAATTCACATTACTGGTAGCCGTTCCATTTGAGTACCTCTTCGAGGCTCCTCTTCGGAACGTGCAGCACACCTTTCTCGTCAAACCAGTATTTTATTTCGCCGTCTCTGACCTTGTCCGCCACTGAGGTTTCGGCTGGATATCCCAGAGAGACGACCAGAACTATATCGAGGCTATCGGGCACTTTCAAGACTTCTCTCAATCTCTCTCTATCAACGGCGCCGAGGATACATGAGCCCACGCCTTCGTCGTAGGCGACCATTGAGATGCTCATTGCGGCTATGCCTGCGTCGTGGCCTGGATCCTTGCTGATGTTCTTGTCTAGAAGTATGACAATATAGGCTCTCGGCTTTTCATCCTCGCTGTGCTTGTATTCCGGAAGATAGCCAGCGTACCGTAATGTACTGAAGACTGGATCTAGAAGCCCTTCATCGTTGACAATTATGTACTTCAATGGTTGACGGTTTGCCCCAGAAGGCGAAAGCCTCGCTGCATCCACGCATCTCACTAAGACTTCCCGTGGGACATTCTTCTGCCTGTATTTTCTTATGGTTCTCCGACTTGTTATCTTCTCGTAGATCATATTCTAGACTACCTGCAACTTCACGGTTGACCAACTTTATGACCCGGCTTGCCTAAAAAACTTTGATGACAAACCTGATAGCTCACAGTAATTTCCCTTGGCGGACTCCCATCACTTGCCAAGATGAGAAGCAGTTCTAAGTATAAGACGGTAGCGGATGAGAGAGGACTTCTATATCAGACAATTCTGAAAGGATCAAAGCTTTATCAATGATCTTTCAGAGTCTGCGACGAGGTGTTTCCTGCCTTTCTGGATTACCGTGTGTCCTTCCGCTTCCAGGAGTTTCCTCTGCCCCTCGACTCCGCCGGGATACTTCTCGTTTAAGACGCCGCCGGTCTTGAGCGTACGCCAGTAGGGTGTAATGTCCATCTTTCCTCGCTGTCTTAGCTCTTCAGCGGCGTTGGCGGCGATCCAAGCGAAGATGCCCGTTGTCATGGGGCAGCCGATTGTTGCATTATACTTTTTAGCGAGGGCTTCACGGATGTCATTGATTGTGACAAGTCTTCCTTTTGGCACTCTCCTCATCATCTCGTCTACTTCCATCGGCGCGGGGATGACAACAGTTCCGGTGCCCCAAGTCTTCCTCATTTTCTCAGTGATTTTCTCTACTCTCGGCAGGCCCTTACTATCTGCCAGCTTCTCGCCCCAACTAAGCTTTTTCTTTACCATAGTTCTGCACATTCCCCGTTCGTTTCAGGAGTTTTCGCACTCATTCCTACTCTCTCTCGACTTATATAGTGACTCGTAGGCTTGATCCGTGCTTCCTCTTTGTGGCGACATTCCAGAAGTTTCGAGACAGGCAAGCAGCCCAACGCCACACTTATAAAGGTGCGTCAAATCTTTGTCCAAGCATGGCGACAACGGCGACCATCAAGAAGCTGAGGCAAGATCAGAAGAAGATCGAGGAGTCTCTTAGGGAGCTCGAAACCCAGAAGAAGGAGATTGGGGAAAAGCACGCCGCGGCGCTGGAAGAGGAGAACAAGATTCACGAAGAGATGCGCCGATGCCGCGACGCCTCCGAATATAGCCGACTTGAAATAAGGCTACACCCAGTTGCGGCGAGGAGAAGAGAGGTCGAAGCCGAGAAACAGGCAATCGAGAGAAGAATCAGAGGATACCGGGAAGAACTGGAGAAGGTTAAGGCAAGGATAGAATACATGAAACCTAAGGGAGAATTCGTCCCGCATAAGGAAGAGTAAGACTACGAAGATCCTTTGCCAAGAGAGCCAAAAGACATAGGCCACTTCTGCTTCCTTCATTTTCTCAACGGAAACACACAGAACAAGATGTTGCCAATTCTTGTCCCAACGCGCCATAGAAAGGTTACCGTCGCAAGGGTTTATATCGGGCGGACCATCTATCCATCAGGGTGGAGACGGTGAAGCGCTCTGAAGCACTTCGGAATGCTGAAGCGGCGCTTCATCAAGCTGGCTTTCAAGTTTCTCGAAGATGCGCTGCGAGGGATAGCTGCTTCGATTTTGCCGCCAGAAAGGAAGAGCGCCTCATCTTCGTCAAGGCTTTCTCCGACATCCGCGAAGTCTCGCGATGTGACGCGTCTGACATCAGGATGGTTTCAAAGTGCTTCTCCTCTTTTTCCCTTTTTGTCTCGGACGAGAGGGAGGGAGAGATTCTTCGGGATGACACGGTCTACTCGCGGTACGGCGTCTATATCGTCACATCGAGGACGCTTGAAGATATAGTTCTCCGAGGGGCTCTTCCTTTGGTAAAGGCGATTCCCGGAGGATACAGCGTTAAGATAGACGGCGGCAAGATCAGAGCGCGGCGGCATGAGCTCGGGCTATCAATCGGTAAGTTGGCAGAGATGGTAGGCGTCTCAAGAAGGAGCCTCTACGGCTACGAGAGGAACATGGCGCGGGCATCCGTCTCTGCGGCTTACCGGCTTGAAGAGGTATTGGGTGTACCGCTAGTCAAGACAATAGACATATTCGATGCATCACCAATGACGTCAGCTGTGGGCAGCTCCTCTCCGAGTGGCTGTGGAAATATCAGAAACCGCTTTCTCAGATCGGTTCTGAGCAAGTTAGCCAAGTTTGAGCTGAATGTGTCGGCTGTGTCAAGGGCTCCCTTCGATTTTGCGGCTGACTGTCCTCACGCGGAGTTCAAGATAGTAGGAGGGGTCTTCGGCAAGAAGGAGAGACGCGTCGGGGAACGAGTAGAAGAGATCATAAGCCTCTCTGGGATAGTTGAGGCCAAACCTTTACTTGTGGGAAAACAAGGGATGACGACCTCTGGCGATGCTGCCTTTCTCAGCTATGACGAGCTTAACAGAATAGCCAACAGAAAGGAGCTCACGGCGCTACTCTAGACAAGCTTCCTCTGAAACGTGTCGTGATCGCTCCTGATTTTTCTAGCCGGCTTCCAAGATTTCCGGACGAACTCGGGGTATGAACCGTATGTTTTCACCCATTCCTCGAGGAAGCTAACGGTTTTCGGGTCAGCAATGTAGCCTGAACCTAAGTCGCCGTATCTGCTTCTGAGTTCAGCGACCGCTCGGTCCCTTTCGACTTTAGCGACAATCGACGCAGCCGAGACAACTGGGTAGGTCTTGTCAGCCTTATGCTCGGAGACTATCTGAACTTTGAAGGGGACCTCCTCGGCGATGTGTTGCTTAAACCTTTCTGGTGAAACATCTGAAGCGTCAACGTAGGCGACTTCGGGTTTGAGATGCCGGATGACCTCAGCCATAGCTCTGGCTTCAAGCCTGTTCAAGCGGTATAGCTTGCCGCCAGTTTCAACTACCCTATCGATCTCATCCGGCGGCAGTTTCACTATGTGATAGTTCTTGACGATTCCGAGAATCCCCTCTGCGAGGCTTGTACGTCTACTCGGGGAAAGAAGCTTGGAATCTTTCACGCCTAGGCTTACTAGACTGGCTAGGCTTTTGTCGTCTACGAGGACTCCAGCTATGACGAGTGGTCCTATGACTGCGCCGCGACCCGCATCGTCAACTCCGGCTATCAGCATACTTGAAACCTGAAGGAACTAAAGTCACAAGGGACACAATAACCTTTGCCTCTAGGCCTTCCGAGGAATCGTTCTCGGCCTCTCAGATACTTCTTGAACTATGAGTTCGTGGAGTCTTTCTCGGTTTTCAAGTGTCACTTCGATGATCTTTGTGTCGCCTCGTCTTTTGACTGCTTCGATAAGAGGGTCCCAGGCACGATAGTGAATTATCCCAAAAACGGTCTTCCCGCTGTTGAGGGCTTCCGTGACCCCGTCTTTGAAGGCTTTTGAGAAGAGCTCCATCGGACCTACTTCATCGATCACGGCTACATCGGCTCGCCTTATTGCATTTAGAATGGCGGTGACGCCGACAGATTCCAGATCCTCTAGGCACACCGTGTATTTGCCGACCTTGGGACCTTGCTGTTGCCTTACATGAGCCAGCCAGCCTTCTCTTCCGGTTTCAAGGTCAATGATCTTGAAGCCTATTCTCGAGCCGCCTTCACGAGCTTCTTGGCTGACCATGCCGCCGATGCTGAAACCTCTTCTCTTTAGCTCATCAACGATTCTCAGCAGGACGGTTGTCTTCCCGACTCCAGGACGCCCTGTCAGAAAAATGATCCTTTTCAAGCACACCACGTAGGTTCAAGGTTCAGGGACAGTGCCCGAACCGTTTCAGAACACTCGGAGTATGTCTTCCTTCTCCATTATGTTGTTGCAGTAGTGGCACCTCAGCTTCAATGGATCCTCTTTCTCGACGTAGAACACCGGCTTGACAGGTTCCTTCCCGTTGTTCGAGATACATGAAGGTTTTGTGCATTTGACGATCCCGTATAGTACTGATGGCAGTTTAACCAGTTTCTTCTCGGCGACCTTATAGTTGCGTATGATATTGATGGTTGCATGGGGGGCTATGAGCGCAATCTTGTCAACCTCCTCGGGATTCAGCTCTCGTCCCTCAATCTTGACCATGTCTTTCACCCCCAGTTTCCCGCTGGGAACGTTCATGGTGATCGTCACAACCCCGCCTGACCGACCGTTTATGCCGAGAATCTTCACGACGTCCAAGGCGTGGCTACGCGTGATGTGGTCGATAACCGTGCCGTCCCTGATTTTAGAAACCCTCAATGTTCTCCTAGACATAGCTGAACCGCCAGACTCTAACTATCAAGGCAACAAGATAAAAGAATTGCCTTTGAAAAACCTGCAACTCGGGCGGCCATGTCAAACCTATTGGGAAACCCAGTCCAGCGCCGTACCTGTCAAGTCCCTTCGCAAAAAACTATTATCCCCTTGAGGTTCATCATTTTGTGGGAGAAAAGCATGGAAAAACACATCGATATAGGGGCAAGAGACCCAGTTGACATCCTGCAGACGCTGGCAAACCCTGTTAGGAAATCCGTAATCGCTGCCCTTGGCTCCTTGCATACACCTCTTAGGTTTTCTGAGCTCATGGAAGCATCTGGACTAGATCCCAACTTTGACACAGGACAGTTCTGGTACCATCTGTCTGAGTTGACGAAGAAAGGGATCATCGTGAAAGATGGGGACCGCTATGGGCTTACTCAGTTCGGTTTCAAGCTCTCAAAGATACTGGATACTGTGGAACGGGAATGCTCTTTTCTCCTGAAAAGTAGGGATGAGGGAGGTTTGGGCAAAGTTGAAGGCGATTTCCGGATCCGAAGGTATGAGGACACCGATTTCGATGAGGTAGCCAGATTGGTCAAGGAGATGTACCGTTACTACTGGGTCGATCTGCTAGGCAGCGAAGAGATGAGCTCAGAATATGCGAGGCACACTGTGGCCACTGACCTGCTGGTACCAGGAACTTATGTGTATGTAGCAGAGGACCTTGGGACGAAAGAGCTCGTAGGATTCGTGAGCTACTATGTCACTCATGGAGGAGCATTCTTCCTAGACTATCTCTGGGTGCAGAGAAGATATCTCGCCACAAAGCTTCGAGAGACTCTCCTTGAGAAGGCTGAGAAGGATGTCCGCGATGCTGGAGAAGACCAGTACCACGTTCGCATCGGCGCCCGGGATAAATTGTATGGGGAGTTCTTCATAAGCCAAGGTTTCGACACACTCAATCAGCTTGAGATCACCAGATACCTTGAAAAGGTGCCGGAGAGAAGATACACAGCAGAGAATATAGATATCTTGGGCTTTAGGTTCAAGCGTGCAATCTAACGCCGAGGGCTTAGTGGCATCGGAGCACCTAGTATATTAGAAAGAGAAAAGAACGAAAAAAGGAAAATGAATGTTCAATCTGCTGATAACGAGTATACACGTTGTCTAGTATCTTCTATATGACCGATTTGATCCATACGATCTTCTGCCAAAGTCTGATCTTGGGGGTCTTCTCTTAGCAAAGCACTCCCTGCAGTATACCGGCCTTGTGCCGTCAGGTTTGAAGGGAACTTCGCATTCCTGGCCGCAATCGGCGCAAACTGCTTTGTGCATTTCACGTCCTTCCATAATGTTTTCACCCCTATTCTTTTGTCTGCAAGAACAAAGTTTGGTTCTGAAAGCTTTGCTTCCTGCGTGATTTCAGAGCTAGTTGCTCTCTCTATTAAACTTATCTGTTTGACCTTTTTCCCATTATTGTTGTGTCAGAACGATCTCGATCGTTGATATGTTTCTGTTCCTGCTTTCGCCTTCTCTCGGCGGCATCTCTTCCGTTCCTATGCTGATTTTGCTCACATCCAGTTCTTTCATGAATCTATGTCTTACTATTTCGGCTGCATCAACGGCGGTGTTTATTGCCTGTCCCCTCGCCTTCAAAGTAACTTCCTTAACGTTTGGCCCAGCGAAACTCATAATGATCCCCAAAACATAACTCATCGGCGGTTTACTCCCAACGAATATGATTTTCGGCTCACTAGACATGACTCTGACTTCCCAACCAGTCACTTTGACAATACAGCTGACGGCTCCGCTTTTAAGTCTTCGCCAGCTACCCTTTACCTTTGGTTGAAACATTAGATTGCTCTGGTTCTTTTTTTAGGGCGGCAGATTATTCCTTTAGCTCGTTCTTCAGTTGCTCGGTCTTCTCGGATAGGAACTCAACAATCTTCTTGTTGTCAAAGTGCGCCAGAGGTTTACCGCATTTAGGGCATCGGAAAACGTGTTCTATTGCCTCTTCAAAGGGAAGGCGTCTACAACCAAGCGTGTAACAACTGTAGAAGTCATGGTTCTTTTCGTAGTCCAGTCTTATCTCAAGCTTTTCAAGAATGTGTTTCTTCTGGTTTGTCAAGAAGCCATCGATCTGGTCTGGCTGGAGCTTCCAACGAAAAATGAACCATCCTGTGTTTTTATCTCGGGTTCTCTGCAGGGCTACGAGGGAATGATCATAAAGCTTGTAGAGGATCTTGCGAACCGTGTTCAGTTTGACGCCGCTTTTAGCTGTAATTTCCATGTCTGCAGTTTCGTCTACATGGCTGAGTACCTCGACTATTTTGACGGCTTCTTCACCACCCAGAACTCTTGCCACTTTCATTACAGTATCATGGTTCACAAGGTTTTGTTGCCAGCTCCTCCAACCTGTCTTTACCAGTTTCACCCGGATTTTGGGTTCTTCAGCCACCCATTCTAGGAGTGTCCAGAAACGTCTTTCGCCTTTCAGCTTTTCCGGCGGTACGCCTGCTTCCACACACCATTTTATATAGCCTTTGTCAACCCTCTTTTGGAGTTCGCCTGTGCTTTCCACTTCTGCCACACTGAATCCTCTATCCTTCAAGTATCTATGTAAGCCAGATAGAACGTGTACAGAAAGAGCATGTGCCACTTTGAAATGTGTTTCCCCATCAGCCGGCATTACATCAACGATCTCTTCGGCGATCTTGACAGCGTCATCCAGATACCGTTTATTCTCGAAGTCTGGGTGCTGAAAGGATGAAGATGGGATCCTGCGTTCCATATACTCATGGTCTGGGAGTTTTAGGGCTCCAATCACTACACCTAAGATTAGGTCTCCCCACCCAGCACCGTCTATCAAAATCTCGTTTCCCGACATAAGCAAGTCCAAGTCCAAGATCTAAACTGCCGGAATTCTAGCTAGTACGTTCCCATTTTAATCATGTTCGCTGGTTTACTAAGTAATTGGGAACAAATCTGAAAAACCTTTCCTTTCTGCATTTGCAGCTTCATTCAACACTAGAAGAAAAGATGAGTAGTTAGCTAGGGAAGGCATTGTTTCAATTTTTCCTGGCAACAAAAATCAATGAATAAACTTCTGGCTCCGACTATTCTTCTTCTTCCTCTGCCGAGCTTTCTTCTGCCGTTTCCTAGTCTTGCAACTCATCCTTTTCAGTTTCCCGCAATGAAACCTGAATAACCTGTTCAGTCATGATATCTCTATTGTGTTTCTGCCCATCAAATATGAGACATTAAAGAGTTCTAAGAAAGACCGAGGAGGGTAGACGACATTGAATCCAAAAAACCCGAAGATAATGGAGGCAGAGAAGAAGTGTGACAAGTACAATGTCAGCTCTGAAGTCAGAGAGTTCATCGTAGAGAACTATATTCACTGCTCCATCTACACAGAGCAACATGAAGACAAAATCAAGCAATGTAACAGATGCAGCAAACTGTTCAAAATCGGCGATCCAGTCTGCCTTATGACACACCATAAGAACAAAGAACACCTGTGCCGGATCTGCTACGACAAAATGTTCATAAGTGTCCCCGACTCCAATGAAGAGGAGGATTCACTCAATGGTTGGTATTAAGGTAGCAGCCTTCCATCTCTAGAATAACAAAGAAAGACAGAAAAACATTAGTTACTCCACAAAGCATAAAATGCAATTCTTGGTGTCCATGGTTCTCGTTAATTTATCAGAAATCTTGGTTGGCTCCTTCCACTTGAGCCTTTTTAACTCGTGTGTGCATAACGAAGGGGGGG
>Ga0315312_1001608_pt1 | contig 17153 bp, 18 predicted proteins | sample TDP7_MG_FD_203629 | JGI IMG/M metagenome (GOLD analysis project Ga0315312, IMG submission 203629) | Freshwater sediment microbial communities from Lake Towuti, South Sulawesi, Indonesia - TDP7 | ecosystem: Environmental > Aquatic > Freshwater > Lake > Sediment | place: Indonesia: South Sulawesi... | reverse complement strand
CCCATCGCAGCACAACCATAAGGCAGATCAGTCGCCACATGAAAGCGCTACGGTTTTAATCGTATCAGAAAAACATAAAGATTGTGAAGATCTTCTATTTTACATAAAACCGTAATGCCCTAAAAAAAGAAGTGAGAAAGCTTTATAAGAAAAAGCCTTTTGCTATTTAAATCATATTTTAATCCTAATATATAGATATATAATCTTCACCGTTGCTTTTCTGTCTTTACGGAAACCTGTTTTGATAGGAGGGTTTACAGATGAAATTGATTACGCTCTACATCCCCGAGCCATACATCAAGGCATTGGATCAGCTAGTAGGCGAGCGCTATTATCCAAACAGAGCCGAAGCCATTCGGGTGGCGATACGGGACCTTCTCAGCGTAGAGGTGTGGGAGAAGATAAGCAATGACCAAACCAGTCAACAGGGTTCTACAGCTTACGTGGCACGAAGCAGCAAGTGAAGGAATTCGTGAACCGGGATACTGCCGCATCCTAGTGCTAGGGGTTGGAGGTGCCGGAAACAACACCGTAAGTCGACTCATGGAGATGGGAGTCACCGGCACTGAGTGTGTAGCCGTCAACACGGACATGCAACATCTCAACGCTACGCATGCAACCCATAAGGTTTTGATTGGGGAAAAGACCACACGAGGTCTAGGATCAGGCGGCAATCCAGAGGTTGGCAGAACTGCGATCGAGGAATCAAGAAAGAAGGTGGAAGACATCCTCACCGATGTAGATGTGGCGTTTGTCACAGCCGGCTTGGGTGGTGGAACCGGAACAGGCGCTGCTCCCGTGGTGGCGGAGATCGCCCGCCGGAAGGGAGCAATCGTGGTTGGTGTTGTTACAACGCCGTTCAGAATAGAGAAGGGACGAGTTGAGTGTGCGGCTAGAGGATTAAACGAGATGAGGAGACAATGTGACACCGTTGTGGTGATCGACAACAACAAGCTCATGGAGCTTGTGCCTCAGCTTCCACTAAACGAAGCATTTAAGGTGGCTGACCAAGTGCTGGCGAACATGATAAAGGGGGTCGTGGAAACCATCTCAGCCCCCAGCTTGATTAATCTAGATTTTGCAGATTTCAAGACCATCGTGAGAAAGGGGGGAATGGCAGTGGTTGGTGTAGGAGAGTCAGATGCTCCCAACAGAGCAGAGGAGGCTGTCCAAAATGCATTGAGGAGTCCTTTACTTGATGTGGATTACGCAGGAGCCACAGGGGCGTTAATCCACGTTTGCGGAGACAACCAAATGACCATAGAAGAGGCAAATCGGGTTGGAGAAATCGTCACAGAAATGATGGACAGCAATGCCTCCGTGATTTGGGGCGCCCGAATAAACCCAAGCCTCGATGGCGTCTTAAGAGTAACGCTCGTGATGACCGGAGTGCAGTCACCAGACATATTAAGCGGGTTTGGAACCATGACACCACAACTTTTCGATATAGATCCATGTGAAGAGCCGGAAGAACCGTTGCCAGTCGACTTAGGGCTAGATCAGATCGAGGACTTTGAATAAGCCCTTTTACAAACTCCTCCTCAGGTCTGACGCCGCGTTCTGAAGCCTGGTCTTCCACGGAATCGGCTTTCCAACTGGAACAGCCGCTCCTCTTTTTATGGTTCGAATGATCTCATCGACATCCGGATCTGCTTCGATAATGGTGTGGGCGAACCCGATCTCGGAGGCGTGATGAGCGTCGCTTCCAGCGGTTTGTGGAAGGTTAAGGCGGACAGCTAGTCTTCGACCTAAGTAGGTTGAAAGGAAAAAGGGGAAGGCTTTTGAGTTGATCACTTCGACGGCGTCGAGGCTGGGTTCTATCTGTCGTCTCAGTCCTCCTTTGTAGACTGTGGTGGGGTGGGCGGCTACAGCTATCCCTCCAACCTCGTGAATCCTTTGAATCGTTTCGGAAGGGCTTAACCTCGGAGGGATTGGTTTGGTTACGTTGAGGGCTAGGACGTGACCTCGCTGAGTGGTGACCTCAACACCCGGTATGATCAACATGTTGCTCTTTTGAGCGAGTTTAAGGGCGCCCTCAACATTGTTATGGTCAGTGATGGCAACTCCGTCTAAACCCCGCTTCTTGGCATAGAAGACCACTTCTTTGAGACTTGTTGTGGCGTCGTAAGAGTAAAACGTGTGGACGTGAAGATCCATTTTGAGAGGCAAGCCTTTCACTTTATCCCGCTTTCGATCTCGCCTCTTCCAGTAGGGCTTGCAGTTCCTTCTCAGTGGCTAAGACCTTGTGGAAGAGAGGCTCTGCCTTGCTCATTTTGTGACCTGGCTCTATGGGTGTTGTTGCTTCGCTCCACCTCTGTTTGTGAACACTGCCTGAAAGGTTGAGAAGGCTCCAAAATTTTTCAGCTGTTGCCGGGGTGAAGGGCTCAAGAGTTATGGCGAGGGCTTTGACTATTTGCATAGCCACATAAAGGGCGTTTGCAGACGCCTGCGTGTTGGTTTTGATCGTGTTCCACGGTTCTTTCTTGTTAAGATACTTGTTCCCGAGACGGCTGAGACCCATAGCGGCGCGCAAGGATGCTTGCAGTTTAAACTCTTCAAGATTCTGTGCGATTTTTTCCGTTCTTTTCATTGCCAACCTTAGGACGCGTTTGTCGTACTCGTCGAGTTTGCTGGGCTTAGGCACTGAACTGTCGAAGTGTTGATTGATGAAGGACAGTGTCCGGTGGACGAAGTTGCCCAAGGTGTCGTTAAGGTCGGAGTTCACCCTTTCTACGAAACTTTTCCAGGTGAAGTTCGTGTCTTTGGTTTCAGGTCGGATGGAAAGAAGGACGTACCTCCAGTAGTCGGCTGGGAAGAGTTGTAGCGCCTCGTCAATCCACACGCCGATTCTTCGGCTTTTAGAGAACTTCTCACCCTCAAACTGCAGGAACTCTGTGGAGTTTACGTTCCACGGCAGGTTGTTGCCTTCCTTAGCCGCTAGCAACAGGGCTGGGAGGATGATGGTGTGGAAGGGAATGTTGTCTTTCCCTATGAAATAAAGTGTTTTTGCGTCTTTGTCGAACCAGTATTCTTTCCATCTTTCCTTTTCTCCACGTTTTTGAAAGTACTCGATGGTTGCAGAGACGTATCCAAGCACTGCCTCAACCCAGACGTATATGGTCTTGTCTTCTGAACCTGGGAATGGAGCTGGGATGCCCCACTTGTTGTCCCTTGTAACCGCTCTGGGTTTCAGTCCTTCTTTAAGGAGGTTTAAGCTAAAGTTTCGAGCGTTGTCTGGCAACTGCTCGTTGTTTTCAATGTACTCGTAAAGTTGTTGTGCGAGGCTGGGCAGGTCGAAATACCAGTGAGTTGTCTTCTTTATGTCGGGTGAAGACTGACAGATGGCGCAGCGGGGTTCGATGAGCTTGGTGGGTTCTAAAAGGCGCCCGCACTCCTCGCACTGGTCTCCGCGTGCCCCTTCATAGTTGCAGTGGGGGCACCTCCCCTCCACAAACCTGTCTGGTAGATATCGGTTGCACTTTGGGCAGTAGAGCAGCTCTGTCTCTTGGGTGAAGATGTATCCGTTCTTCTGGATTTTGAGAAGGTGATTTTGAACGAACTCTTTGTGGACTGGGTTTTCGGTTCGAGTGTAGTTGTCAAAGGATATGTCCCACCTTTTGAGCAAATTCACAACTTTTTCATGGTATTGATCTGTGAGCGTCTTGGGTGAGATTCCCAGTCGCACAGCTTCAACTTCGATTGGGGTTCCATGCTCGTCAGACCCACTGACAAAAATAACGTGGTCTCCTTTCAGTCGGTAATATCTAGCCACAACGTCGGCTGATAGGATGGAGCCTACAATATTGCCTAAGTGAGGCACGTAGTTGATGTAAGGCCACGCTGAAGTGACGAGAATTTTGGCGAGTGTGGTGCACCTCCAAGTTTCAGTGTAGCTATAGTGTTGTTTACGACTCTACTACTTAAGCGCAACGGGGTTGAATTCAACGGGAAAAAAGGAGAAGGGGGTGTTGTTCGGAAATCATTCTGATGCGGACGCAACTGGACCTAGCGTTAGCTTTCTGAGGCTCAACCAAACGAAGAACAGCGCTATGAGAACTATGATGAATAGTACTGTGATGAAAGCCGTCAGGGAGAGTATTAAAGGCAGAACCTCGCTTTGCGTAACAGGTATTTCTACCTCGATAGGGATATATTCTGTCTCAGAGTCGGACTCGTCGCTCCACTCGTATTCAACCGTAACCGTTGCTACACTCGAAATCGCTGCCCGCCCCTCTGCTGGAACGGTGAATTCAACTTCAAACTCTATAGACGTGTCGTTTTCGTCAACCAAGCTATCTTCTAGGTCCGTTAAGGTTTCGTTTCCAGTCCAACCGCCATGATACCATCCAAACCACGGGAAAGTGACGCTGATAGTCCTTATTGCTATTGGTCCGGGTCCCTCGTTTCTCACGGTTATGTAGAGTTTTCCGCTTTGACCGTATTTGTAGTGAGCCTTGTCCGTTAAGAGATAGATGCTTACTGTTGGCTTAGCTTGGGCTGTTATGGAAGTTATTACAGTAGGCAGAAGCAGCAGTGAGAGCATCATTAGGGTTATGATGCTAATTTTCCTCAAGGTTTTTCACCTATGCAGAGTGTCTCTACGGATAGTCTATTTAAAACTTACTTACTCTGAATCTGCTTCGGTCTTGAGGCGAGAGAATAGTTCGTTATATAAGTTGAAAGAGGCATCTAAAGTCAGTTGGTGGTTGCATGCCATGTTCTAGAGAGCCTAATACGGAGAGGAGAGGAACCTTCAAAGCTAAACAGGTTTCGCTAGAAGATTTCGAAAACCTTGATCTAAGAGTTGGCGAGATCGTCTCTGCGAAGCCTGTTTCAGGCTCAGAGAAATTGATGAAACTTGAAATCGATTTGGGCACCGAGCGCAGAGTGGTGCTGAGTGGAATGCGTCCAGACTATACTTCTGACACTGTGGTCGGAATGCAAGTCGTCGTTTTGTGCAATCTCGAGCCACGCAAGATAATGGGAATAATTTCGCAAGGGATGATTCTTGACGCTGGGTATCGAGAGGGAGTTAGACCACCAGCGTTGCTTACGGTGAGTCATAAGGTTCCCAACGGCGTACGAATAGCCTAAGATGTGGCAGATTCGGGGGGCCTCTGCAAGGTGAACTGGGAGGTACATGGTGCTCCGGCCTAGATAGCAATTACCGTTTAAATTTACCGTTTGCTCTGACATAAAAGTAAAGGTGCTTCGACCTAAGTCTCAATATTGGTTTAAATTAGCGGGATTTTAAGTCTTTTGTTGTGATTGGGTTGACCAGAAACTGCTTTAATTAACCGCCCGCGCTCGATTGTTGCTTCTCTCGTTTAATTTTACCAATTGTTGTTCTTTCACCGTGTCCTGGATAAACAATCGTAGGGTCAGGAAGTTCACTCAGCTCAGGTATGAGCGGAACATCTGCCGGCCTACCAAAGATAGTGTTTTTCCCCTCAATGTATAGCACTATAGTTCCTTCACTGTGCCCCGGGTTGTGGATCACTCTCAGCTCTAACCGACCAATCTTTATGATGTCTCCATGATTGAGCAATCTATCTGGCGGCGAAAGACTTCGGTATTCTTGAAAGAAATTACAAGCACCACATTCTAACATCATTTTCTCAACGTCATTATGGAACTCCCATCTTAAGGCATCCTTCCCACACTCGAGACAGGGAAAATCAGGCTTCTCGATACTTAACCCAGCTTTGATCATTGCCTCCGCATAACTTGAACTAGGATTCGTGAGCCACTTGGCATCCTTTTCATGGATCAGTATAAGAGAATTTGTAGCCTGCTTTATGATGTCATTCCCGCTGACATGATCTGGGTGCCCATGAGTGTTGATAACGTACTTCACTCGAAGATTTCGATCAGAAATTTCTCGAAGAACATCCAGCTCCTGACCTTCACGAAAACCAGGATCAATGACAACCGCATAAGATGTCTCCTCATCCGCAACAAGATAACAGTTCGTAAGTAACAGCTTGAAACCCACTTGAAACCGTTTAACTTGCATCTAATCTCCCTCGCCGTACCCATATTATTCAAAATCACCAGATAAAAATGTTGTATACCCCTTTATGTCGTGTGCTTAAAATTTACTTTGGTGCTCCGGCCGGGATTCGAACCCGGGTCTCCGGCTTTCTTCCCTTCTTAAGTCGAAAGGCCGGAATACTTGGTTCACTTAGGGCGTGTTTGACCTGACTATACTGGGCAGGAAAGGAGACTTCCCCTTTTTCTTCTACCGGAGCCTGAACCGGAGCACCCATGCAAATAATCTGCTCTTTCGTTTTAAGTTTTCTCTGTTCGTTAAAGACCACGTTGAGAAATGGTTTGGACAAAACCTAGACAAAGCCTCTTTAGTTTGAATCTTTATTAAGAACCAAGAAACGTTTTAACGACGTTTCCACTATCCCCACTAAATGTTCAACCACTCATATTGAAATTGAAAAAAAGAGGTAGGGCCAGATTGGCAAAGGTGGAGAGCCTACAGGTGGATGAGGAAAAAATCGCCAGCGAACTTAAGGGCAACATGCTCAGGGTTTACTGGCACCTGCTAAGGTCTCCGAACGGAGTGGTTGGGGTGAGGGAAACCCAGAAGTCTCTGGGCTTCTCAAGCCCTGCACTGTCTGCGTACCACTTGGATAAGCTCGTGGAACTAGGCTTGGTTCAAAAAGTTCGAGGTGAGTATTACCTAGTCAAAGTTGTCAATGTTGGAGTTCTGAAGCAATTCGTGAAGCTCGGATCCTTTGTCCTCCCCAGATACACCCTGTACGCAACCATGTTCACCACCCTCCTTGCCTTCTACCTGACGCAACTCAGAGACCTCAACTTCTACAGCGTCTTTGCCCTTGTCCTGGGCATCCTAGCTACAGGAATCTTGTGGTATGAAACTGTTAGAGTGTGGCGGCAAAAACCGTAACACACAAAATTCATAGGCTTAACTGCAACGCCACAATAGCACCATCTTCCCAAAAAATAAGAGGGGGAGTTTTGGTTGCTATGCCACCGTAGCCTTCAGCACTGGTGTTAAGCTCTTGTTATGACTAATAGCTATCCAATCAGGAGCGATGTCAATAAGCACATTTGTTTCTTCGCCAACTTTGACCTCAAAGTGTATGATCACCTTGATAGCATCGCTTGGAACACTCAGCACATCAGTGCCACCTTTAGCGTAGGTTACGCTGGCTTCTGTTATGTACATTCTAATCATAGTGTAGTTTCCAGAGGGCACCTCTGTCACACAAAGTTCCATGGTCACGTTCCAGAGTTCCAATAAATCGACAGGGACCTCAGATACGCCCTCAACAAAAGTCAAGTTTTCCCATCCATGCCCTTTTCTATGAGCCGAGACGCCGCTGATTGTCACGTTAAGTTCCGTCACGTTAACAGGAGCATCCGTCAACTTTATGATCAAAGTACCCCTCTTCGGTACGAACATAGGAAGTCTTAAGCTTGGGATGGTCGCCCCCGAGATGGCCACACTGGCAATTATTAGTGCAGCAACTAGAACTCCAACTGCTCCATGCAGACACACTTTTCTAGGTTCAATTGACATTTTCTAGTTTACTCCCCCTAAACTTATAGAACGTCGTGGCATTTAATGCAACACTTTTGAACAGTGTGTTCAAGTTTTTGAACGATACCGCTTGATGAACGCTTTCACCGTAACAAGCATGGCCGGTCTCAAGAGATTATGTCCGTGGTTTCTTTCACTGTTTCGTACACTATGCAACTCAGTGTTTTCTCTATTCCCTCAATCATTCTTAGCTTGTCCATGACAAACTTTCCTAATGTGTCAACGTGGTCAGCCTTGATCTTGATGAGGATGTCCCAGTCTCCGGTGATTATGTGCACCTCTTGTACCTCCGGAAAGGCGCAGATCTGTTTAGCTATATCCCTTTGCGACAATGGCTTTTCCCTCCCTCCTGGTCGATAGGCAAAGGACACCAAAAGAAAAGCCGTGGTTCCCTTGTCAAGTTTCCTTGAGTCTAAAATGGCCTTGTAATTCTTTATTATTCCGAGGTCTTCCATTCTCTTGATCTTTGCGTAGACGGTGGTTATGGGGCTACCTATTTTTTTGGCTATCTCCCTCGCCGTAATTTTGCAGTTTGTCTGCAGGAGCTTCAGCACCTCTAGGTCCTTTTCATCTAGCTTTTCCATGAGTGTAATTTTTACAATTATGGCATAAAAATGTTACGGTTTTCAAGTTTTTTACAGTTTTTTTCGCAATAATTTTATTAGGAGCTGGCAACATTAGCATCTGTATGGAACCCCAAGATCTAAGTTCGCTGGAGTCTGTTAGGCTAAGGCATCTTGCTATAAGACACCCAAAGATGAAACTGATCCTAAAAGTTCAAGATCAAATCCTCACCTCTCTAAGGGAGTTCTTGAGAAAAGAAGGTTTCATAGAGATACTCGCACCCATCATTGGTCCAGCAACTGACCCAGGGATAAGAGGAGCAAAACAAGCTTCCATTCAATACTACGACGTTCCATTCAAAATAATGAGCAGCATGATCCTTTACAAACAGATGGCGATATCATCATTTGAAAAGATATTCGCATTGTCACCAAACGTTCGCTTAGAGCCCCTTGAAAGCGCGAAAACTGCAAGGCATCTAGCGGAGTTCAGACAGATAGACCTTGAGATGACTTATGCAAGTTACGAAGATGCCATGAGCTTGGCGGAAAGAATGTTGGCGTCGGTTGTTAAGGATGTGAAGGAAAAACGCGGCGAAGAACTGGAAGGGTTAGGGAGAACACTGGAAAAATTGAAAAATCCTTTCAAGAGACTGACCCACAAGGAGGCAGTTGAAATGTTGAGGTCGAATGGGTACATGGTCAGCTACGTGGAGGAAATCCCATGGGATGCAGAAAAGGCCTTGTCTGCCATGCATCAGGACCCTTTCTTCATCTACGACTATCCCCTTATGGCAAGAGGCTTCTACGACAGAGAAGACCCAAACAGGCCCGGAATACTGAGAGACTTTGACATGCTCTACCCCGAGGGTTTCGGAGAAGCCATATCGGGAGGAGAGAGAGAACACACGTATGAAGGAGTGTTAAAAAGAATGAAGCTGACTGGGGAGGATCCCGAGAAGTATGGCTGGTATTTAGAGATGCTTAAGGAAGGAGTTCCCTTTTCTGTCGGGTTCGGAATTGGCGTTGAGAGGTTGACAAGATGGATTTGCGGCCTGAAAACAATCTGGGAGGCAGTGCCGTTCCCGAAAGTTCCAGGAATAGCCTCTCCATGAAAGTCAGTGCTAAGTTGGATTATCAGATCAGGAGAAAACGATAATAATCGAGGTCCGAGTCGAAACAAGTCCGAATTGATAAAAGGATAGGTTTTTCAAACAACTCAATGTCTATACGAAAAGCTGTTTTCTGCGTTTCGCAAAGTAGAATGGAGACAGCAAGAGATGAAGGTAGACATAGATTCAATCCAGCCAAGCCCGTACCAGCCTAGGCTAATCTTCAATCAAGAGGATTTAAAGCAGGAAATACAGAAAGACGGACTTTTAGACGATCTGGTGGTTCGTAAACGGGGCGAGTTCTACGAGTTAATTGATGGCGAAAGAAGGTGGAGAGCCCTCAAGGAACTTGGATGGAAAACAGTGCCCGTCCGAGTGGTCCACGCAGACGATGCAAAGGCTAGGCTGTCAGTGTACAAGTTGAACAAAATCCGCGAAAACTATACGGTTGAAGAGGAGGCGAGCTACTTCAAGAAGCTTAGTGATGAAGGTATGACGCCTTGGGAGATAAGCAAACAGGTAAATGTGGATTTTCGATGGGTCTCAGCACATCTTAACGTATTCAAGTTTCCCGACGACATTCAGAAAGCTGTGTGGGCCAAAAAGATCAGTATGTCACACATAGCAGCGCTCCAAGGCGTGATAGACAGAAACATCAAAGAAGCTATGCTCACAGCAAATGAAATCCTTGAGAGGAAACTAACCGCATCTGAAACTCGTGAACTAATCGACAGGCGTGCCCAAGAGCTAAAAGCAAGAGTTGATGAAATGCGTATCAAGGCGGCTGAGAAAGTGTTGCCTGCAATTATACCCAAGCGTCCCAAGCTGGAGACACCAGAAGAGTTCGAGAAGGCTGCTGAGGCTCTTAAGGAAAAAGCAGAGGAGATGCGCGAGGGAACCATAACCCCTGAGGAGATTAAGAAGGTGGCAGAGCAGTTTGAAGAAGCAATTGAGGAAGACGTAGAGGGGGCATCGGTGCAAACCATAAAGGGTCTGCAAGAAAGAATTACCAGGTTAGAGAAAGAGAAAGAAAGCCTCTTAACAAAGAAGGGTTTCCTCACGGAAGCATTGAGTTTCAATTGTCCTCACTGCAATTATCCTTGCGTTATCTATCGTGAAGGTGACAGCTACTGGGTAGAGTAACCTACTATGATTACACTAGGCTCGCAAGCACTAAAAAAGACGGAGAAGAAATTTGTGGAACTACTAAGAGATTTGCGGGAAAAAATCGAAAAGTTAGAAAAGGAAAAGGTAGATCTTTTGGCAGAGATAGAGAGCCTCAAAGAAAAGGGTGAAGCGAAGGCTCGCGAGTTAGAAAATGAAGTGACCACACTTAGGAGAGAAGTCAGAGCGCTTGAAAAACTTTTGAATGTGAAGGAAAAACACGAAATGAAGGATAACCAAAATATTTCTTAACCGACCCTATTCTGATTCGGATTCATCTTTTGAGAGAGTTAGAATTCATAAAATCTATTTATCCATATTTTCAAACCGAGCGAACGCGCGCGCGGGGGGGTGACAAAAATGGAGACAGATAACTGGGAGAAGTTGCCTGTCGCGGCTTTTCTGTTGAACTTTGGATTTCTTGTGATGTTCCCAATCGTCTACATTCATTGGATGTCTATTGACAAACCTTTGGTTTTCGCTGTAGCAAGTCTTCTCCCAGTTACAGCTATAGGAGCTGCATTCTCCCTTGTTTCACTTTATGCTCTACGATTTACCGGGTTTTATTTCCATCAAATGGCTAGTAGAGGACGCACCGCTATGAAAGGTTACATACTGTTTGAGATTGCCATTCAAGAGTTGATTCTGGTAGTTTCTTTGTATGCCTATATTTCCAGTGTCCAAATATGGGTATAAATCTGGGTACATTACGTCGCCGAGGGGAACCGTTCCACCCTCTATGGGTTGGGTCTTCTAATCTTTTCTTCTAATACCCTGTCCACTTCCTCTAGTCCAAGCCGCTTAAGCACCTCTGACCTCGGTATTCCGTTCTCGTCCCAGCCCGCTGCTTCATAGTATTCCTTTTTAGCTTCCTCAAACTTGACTCTGTCAACTTTTTTTCCGGCGCAAGGTCCCGATGGCAGGGGCTCATAGAACCTTGGCGGGTTGTCGTCGTGCATTTTTGGATTCCATTTGAGGTCTGGTCCGCCTAGGAGTAGGAGTGCTCTTTGCAGGTGGAGTATCCTAGGCGCTGTGGTTTGGTACCATTCGTCGAGTTCTATGTCCCATCCTGTGACCGCCTTGAGGAAATCCCATTTTGCTTCTTTCGGTTCAAAGGCGTTGAACCAGCAGTAGACGCCTGAGTCGTGGAGAATCATGGTTAACTCGCTGTCACCGTGGTCAATTGGCATGTAAGCTACGGACGTGTGGTCTCCAGCCTGTACAGAGCAGGCGTAGGATATGTCTGTCACGTAGTCTCTTTCACTTCTGATTCCGTGGGCTCCGACAGCTACTCCTTTCTCCTGAACCGCGTATTGCAGCACGTTCTTTCCTTTCATCTCTTGTATCTTGAGGGCGGCTCTGTAAGTGCCCTCGGCTAATATGTCTCCGATTCCTTCCCTCGCGGCGATCTTCTCGGCTAGTGTGGCAAAGGCTTCGGTGTTTCCCCACTCAAGTTCTATGCCATCCAAGTCCTTCTTTGTTAGGATGCCTCTTTGGCAGAGTTCGCCAGCAAATCCCAGCAGGTTTCCACACTGTATGCCGCAGAGTCCTAGGTCGTCTATTAGGGAGGAGAGGTAGACGTTTTCTTCTGGGGTGAAGATGCCCAAGTTGGTTCCTAGGTAAGCTTGTAGCTCATAGTCGGGGTTGTCTCCTATGGCGCCTTTGAAGGGTCCTACCTTTGGCATTGCAATTTTTAGGCACGTTGTTGGGCAGCCAAAGTCGCCCCAGTACCTCTTTATCCAGACCCTTTGCTCAAACTTGTTCACGCCGAAGCTCTGCTGGTTGTGCCACTCCTCTTGCCAGTTTCTGACAGGCTCTGAACTGTCTTGGGCGCCAACTTCGTAGCCTGCGGCGCCTGTTCCCCACCGTCTGAAAGCGTCCTCGCTATAACATTTCTTTGAAAGCTTCTCTATCAGCGTCTTCACTTGTTCTATGTCTTCCACCTCGGGCAGAGGACCCGTGCCCTTGACCACCAGAGCCTTAAGATTTTTTGAGCCCATCACCGCCCCGTATCCACCATAGCCCGCTGCGTGAGTCCACTTCGCCATCACAGCGGCCATTCTAACCCTGTTCTCCCCAGCTGACCCTATGTAGAGCACTGCTGGTTCTTTCCACTCGCCGTAACTGGGGAATCTTTTTTGAAGATTTTCTCTTCCCTCCTTGGTAAGCATCTTTAGGGTTTGTTTTCCGTTTTTGCCCCAGATTTGGCTTGCATCCCTGACTTCGGTTTCAGAGTCCGTGATGGACAGATAGCTTGGTTTGGCGGCTCTACCGGTGATGATTAAGCCGTCGTAGCCAGCGCATTTGAGCTCTATTGGAAACTCTCCAGCAACCGTTGAACCGATCACGCCGTTGCTCTGGGGAGACTTCCCAGCCACGCAAATTCTGCCGCCTGGGAAGAAACCGGTGAGAGGGCCAGTCAGGACCAAGAGGATGTTTTCTGGTCCAAGGGGGTCGACGGTTTCCCATTGGCGGCCTAGCCTGTTCCACAGAATTTTGGTGGCTAGTCCTCTTCCACCTATGTAATTTCTTAGAATGTTCTCGTCAAAGTTTACGTTCTTTGTGTTTTCCGTTGAGAGGTTGACCTCTAAAAACTTGCCCGCGTATCCCCGCATTTAGATCAGCCCCTCTCCAGCTTCTCCGTACAAGTTGATTACTAGGTCTCGTGTTATCCCTTCGGGTGTGAGGGCGTACAACTCGTAAGCGCGGTTGCGGCCTGATACACGCTCGTCCCGTTTGAAGACAACTCTGAGGGCGCCCCATTTTCCTTTCTGGCAAACCTTTACGCATTGGGGTTTTCCACCGCAGAGGTCGCATATCACTGCGTATTTCTCTTTTGGATGGATGTGGGGAACCCTTCCTGGACAGGCGTCGATGCAGAGTCCACAGCCCGTACACTTCTCTTTGTCAACCAGAACTGCTCCAGTTTCCTTGCTTATTGAAAGGGCTTCTACTGGACAGGACCCAACGCAGGGGTAGTCTTCACACTGAACGCAGAGGTGGGGCACCTCGGCTCCTGGAACTAGCATGAACACTCGAATTCTGGAAGCCTCTGGCCATATCCTGTTTTCATGGAAAAGTGAACAGGCTATCTCGCACTTTCGGCAACCACTGCATTTTAGGTAATCTCTGACGATCCAGATACGTTTTCGAGGTTTCATCCTTTGCAGCTCCTAACAGAAGTCTTGCGAAGATTTCATTGGTTCCATCTAAAAAACCTAACTATGATAGCAGATGGTGCAGGATTGATTCGACCCGTTCCTAAATTTCTTTTTTAATGTCTTTGCGCGCGCTGAGAGAATATGATGATGAAGGCTGGGTTAGAAAGTGTTCTTTATTCGATCATGAGAGTGTCAACTAGCCTAAGCGGTGCCTTTTCCAGATGGTCTAGAATGTATTCTGGGCCTCTGACAGGAATTAACTGAATAGCGTGGGTGGGACATTTCGATGCGCAAAGGCCGCATCCGAAGCATTTTTCTTTGTCTACCACAGCCTTGGAATCAACTGTGTTCATTGCTCCAAAATTGCACCGCGTAACACAAATTCCACAGCCGTCACAGAGTTCGCTGTCTACGGAGGATACGTAACGACTCTTAGCCGAAATGCCTTTTTTGCCAAAAACTATCATGCCCCTTAAGATTGAGCAACAGCAACTGCAACAGTTACAGAGGAACTGATAGCCTTCGGGCTCCATATTGTTTAATTGATGGACGAGTCCAAGGTTTTCACAGCGTTTCAAGATTGAAAGGGCTTCTTCTTTCGACGTTCTTTTCGCGATGCCTCTTTCAGTAATAATATCTGCAAACTCATTGAAAAGGAGACAAACATCAGTGGGGTTGTCACATCGCCTACTCATTGTTCTGCATGCACACTCTGTAACTGCAATTGTCTTAGCGTTTTCGAGAATTTCTGAAATTTTTTCATAGGGCAAAATTTCACCCCATTTCATCGGAATAGTTTTTTCCACTGGTATAACACGAGTATAACTCTCCGTGTACTGCTTGTCTGAGGTAGTCATCATTTCCTCATCGTGATAGTGATTCCACAGGTCAAGAAATTCCTCACCGAACTTTTCGAAGTCTCTTTTGTCAGGGAGAATAGACTCCCATAAGTCACTGTTCAAACCATATCTAAGTTTGTTATCCACAAGTTTGTAGAGGACAAAACCCTTGTTGAATAGTTTCTTGAGAATTTTGGCGACTTTTTGAACTTTCACAGCTAGTTTTGCAGCAACCTCGTCTGGAGTTCCTGGTAGAGAAAGCAGAACTGAGGCTTCCTCTTTTGTGAGGCACATTTCAAAGATTTTTGGCAAATATCTGGACTCGGGGCTACCATAGGCTTTAGATAGCTGATGGTAGATTTCTTCAACCAATTCAAAGACCTTCTGCAACTAGAGGTCAAAACAACCCGATTAATGTTTCGTTGAAGCTTTCTATTAAAAGATGGGAAAATCAAAGAAAATCAGAATTCATGGATGCAGCTAGCAATTCTAGAGACCCATTTGAGGTCATCCAGTAAAATGTCTGGTTCAGCTTCCTCGAGTTGTCGTCGATCCCTTTCATTTCTCGAAAGTGCGATGGTAAAGCATCCGGCTCGTCTTCCTGCTTCAACATCTGCAGGGCTGTCTCCGACAAAAATACATTCTGATGCGTTAACTCTGAGTCTTCGAGCTGCCTCAAAGATCACGTCGGGAGCAGGTTTATGTTTCTTTACGTCGTATGCCGTCACAATTACGTTCAACAATGGGGTTAGTTGAAAATGGTTGAGCGCCTCTAATGTTGGTTTCCTATATTTTCCAGTAACCACACCGAGCTTAAAGTCCAAACTTCGCAGGTTCTGAAGTGTTTCTTTAACGTGAGGATACAATCTGGTGCTTTCAATGTGGTGGGCTAGATAATGCTGCCTATAACAATCGACGTATTCACTTACCTCATCATCAGAAAGAGATGGAACATGAGCCTGAAATTGTTCCTCCAAAGGAGCTTTTCCAACTAATTTCGCTATTTCTTTCCTTTGAATCGAATGTCCCTTCGAATCTAACACGTGTTTAATAGAATTGGCGATGGCCTCTGATGAGTCGATGAGTGTTAAATCAAGATCAAACAGCACTGCTTTAAATCCATCTCGGCGCGCCATCTTAAAGACATAGTCAATGTAAGTCAATATTTCACACGGTTCTTTCACATCCTTCCACATTTGAAGAAATAAGACTCTTCCAATCTTGTCGCAGATGTCCTTCAGATGTCTAGTCGAATCATCGACACAGAGTATCTCATGTGGTCCTAACCGAACACCTTCCTCAGAAAGCCTCGACAAGATTCTAGCTATCAACAAATGTTTGTCTGGAGTGAACTCAACCTCTACAAAATTAAAAAATCTGTCTATTTCAAGCAACCGGATTGCTTCATAAACGTGCTCAGGCTTGTTCCACGTCACTAGAGAAACAATTAAGCCTCTATTCTTCAGCCCCTTAAGAAGGTCTCTGACCCCATCGAATAGTCTAAGGGTCTCACCCTTAGCGTCAATCAAAGTGTCTTTGTCAACTTTTTTGAGGGGTAGGGTCAGGGATGAGATGTCAGGGTGGTTCCACAGGGTCATATCGGCATCAAGGATGACTAGACGAATTCCCAATCTTTCTCTGCTTCCTCCACAAGTATCTGTAATGAACTGGGCGTGAATTGATTAGTTTTGTGCGTGCAAAGGTATTTTTGATTGTTTGTCCTCAAACTTTTGTAGGTTGGAAAAAGTGGATGCCGCGCAGAATAATTTTTCATGTTGACATGGATCAGTTTTTTGCGGCGGTGGAAGAACGGGAGCATCCTGAGTTCAAGGGCAAGCCCGTGGTCGTTGGAGCCGATCCGAAGGGAGGTAAGGGAAGAGGAGTGGTGAGCACGTGCAACTACGAAGCGAGAAAGTTTGGCATACGCTCTGGAATGCCCATCTCTAGAGCCTGGAAACTCTGTCCCGACGCCATCTACCTGCCCCCAAACTTCAAACTCTACATCCAAACGTCCTCCAGAATCATGGAGATTCTGAGAAAATACGCGGACAAATTCGAGCAGTGGGGACTGGATGAAGCCTTCCTCGACGTCAGCTCAAGGGTTAGAAGTTTAAAAGAGGCGGAAGAACTCGCAAAGAACATAAAACGGGAGATCCACAAGAGCGAGGGACTCACTTGTTCCGTAGGCGTTGGACCGAACAAGCTTGTGGCAAAAATCGCCAGCGACTTCAAGAAGCCAGACGAACTAACTGTTGTTGATGAGAAGGCTGTTGAAAGTTTCTTAGCTCCATTACCGGTTGGAAAACTTCTGTGGGTGGGCAAGAAAACAGAGCGCAAGTTGAATGAAATGGGAGTAAAGACTATAGGCGACCTGGCAGCCTACGACGCGTCAGTGTTGGCTGAGAAGTTTGGCGTGATGGGTGTTCAGTACAGTCTTATGGCTCGTGGAATAGACGAGAGCGAAGTTGCTGAAAGAGGGGAGATAAAATCTGTGGGGCGAGAAATAACCTTTGAAGAAGACACCTCCGACTACAATTTAGTCCTGGAAACGCTGGATAAGCTAAGCGAAGAGATTCACGAAGAGATCGTTGAAGGCAAGATGCTTTTCAAGACAGTCACGGTGAAAATCCGATTTGAAAACTTTGAAACCCACACTCACGGAAAGACTCGGCCTTTCTTCACGGATCGCCTTCAAGACCTTCAGAAAACGGCGCGAGAACTCGCCCAACCATATC
>Ga0315312_1001607_pt1 | contig 17166 bp, 14 predicted proteins | sample TDP7_MG_FD_203629 | JGI IMG/M metagenome (GOLD analysis project Ga0315312, IMG submission 203629) | Freshwater sediment microbial communities from Lake Towuti, South Sulawesi, Indonesia - TDP7 | ecosystem: Environmental > Aquatic > Freshwater > Lake > Sediment | place: Indonesia: South Sulawesi... | reverse complement strand
AGACGCAGATTCGTTGAAAATGGCTCACGCGATGATTATTGAAACGACAAGAAGACTCAACGTGATAGATAAAGTCGCTAATACTATTTTGTCTCCACGGTTACTAGAAGACCATACCATGGGAGTCAAGAACTTCATTAGACTATACTTGTACTGGACTAGGCTTCGTAAATCAAACATAGATCAGGCCCAGGCCTTTCTGAGCGCGGGGAGAAATATTCTAGGTTGGAAGGAGCTGTCGCCTGTTGAGTTTGCTCTTGGAAGAATTCTGTCAGTAGACATCAATAGCGTGCTCAGCGGTTCTGACGGTTCGAATCGCCTAGCGCTAGAGACCTTTCATCCTTCATGGTATGTGGAGTACTGCATTAGACTTCTCGGCAGAGTTGAGGCATTGAGGCTTCTTCAAGCAAGCAACGAAATTCCACCTGTATACATCAGAGTGAATACTCTAGTCGGGAGAGAAGGCAACTTGGTTGCTGAGCTAGCTAAAGAGGGCGTTGAGCTTGAACCTCTAAGGGACGTAAGCTCTATTTACCGTGTTGTCAAGAAAAATTCTCTGACAAGGGTTAAGGCCTACAAAGAAGGGTTATTTCATATTCAAGATCTTTCGAGCTGTCTAGTCGCGATTGCCGCTGAACCAAGTCAAGGAAACACAGTTCTTGATGTGTGCTCGGCTCCAGGATCAAAAACGAGTCATATCGCTCAACTGATGAGGAATGAGGGGAGAATTCTAGCGATAGATGGATCCGCTCGTCGAATTCAACTTTGGAAAAGCGAGATGAGGAGGTTGAGAGTGAGGATAGCCGAGCCGATCATGGCAGATGCTGAGCAACCCCTACCTCTTCGTAACGCCGCTGATATTGTTATTTTGGATCCGCCGTGCAGCAATACTGGAGTCTTCGGGAAATCTCCTGTACTGAAATGGAGTATCGATATGAGGACGATAGGCCGAATGGCTACGATTCAGGCTAGAATGATAGAGAATTGCGCCAAATACGTTAAGCTAGGAGGAAAGCTTCTGTACGCAACCTGTAGTATCACTGCTGAAGAAAACGAGTTTGTGATCGAGCGCTTTCTCAAGAGACATCCTGAGTTCAAAATGGCCGATACCGGGCTAAATTTCGGTCTACCAGGTCTACGAGACCAGGTATTATCCCGCCGCCTATATCCTCATCTTCATAACTGCAACGGCTTTTTTCTGGCAAAACTTGAAAGAGAGTTCTCGACGGCTAATAACTAAGTAAAATAAGCAAAGGTCATCCCCGAGAACGATTACCTCCCTTTTGAATTTTGAACTGAGCAAAGGGCTTCGAATAGTACCCTTGCAGCTTGAGTCGCCGTAGTTCCAGTATCGTACTGAGGAGCGACCTCAACCAAGTCCATGCCCGCAGTTCTTCCATCGCATATCGAGTCCAGTATTGTTATCAGCATGTTCGGGCATATGCCGTCACCCTCCGGGCTTCCTACAGCAGGGGCAAAGGCTGGATCCAAGACATCTATATCGATTGTAATGTATGCTCTTTCGAACTCCTTCGTTTTGGCTCTAACAAGTTCTGCGGCTCTTTCCGGTCCGAGCTCCCGAAGTCTTTGAGTTGTGATCGTCGTTATATCTATCTTATTGGCGTACTGCACTTCTTCTTTGCACATAGCTCTTACCCCGACTTCCAATACGTTCTTGGGTCCTATGTGTTCGGCTATTCTCCGCATGAAAGTTGCGTGCGATATGCGTAACCCCATGTACTCATTCCTGAGGTCTGCGTGGGCATCGAAGCTTATCAAGCCGACGTTCAATCCCATTCCTTGGACCGCCCCGTATGTCAGGGTGTGTTCTCCCCCGATCAATATCGGAATCTTCCCAGAATTCACCACATCCTCAACCGACAGCTTTACGCGCTTCAGGGTCTCCTCGACGCTGTCTACAACGTTCAGGTCGCCCGCATCATAGATGTTGAGATCCTCAACATCTACGTTCGTTCTCAAGCTGTAGGTCTCAATGTTCGAGGACGCTTCCCTTATAGCGGATGGGCCGAATTTTGATCCAGACCTATATGTGCTCGTCCTGTCGTAGGGAATCCCTATTACCACGTAGTCAGCTTCTTCGAACCCACTCGATCGACCTGAGAAAGGCGGAGTCCCAGAAGTGTAGAACGTCAGGTTCTTCGGTCGAAGACTCATCTCTACAGATGCTCCATGACTGTGAAGTATATGTCTAACCGTCTTGGAGGCTAAATAAATTAAGCTCTTTCTTAAGCCTAGATCTTCAACAAATGCGATGCTGGACAACAGATTTATTTGGTCTGCACTAGAGTAAGTTAAGCTCTTGATTGACCCGTGGTGCATATGACAGCAAAAGAAGCGAAACGCTTGGACAGATCTTTCGGAGTCTTGTTCTCGTCGGCGTTCTACATTCTCGCGGGAATCTATATAGTGATCTTTCCTATTCTTTTCGAACGTTTCCTCTTCCCACTCTACTTCATAGCAGGGGCTTGTGTGATAGCGGGGGCTGGGATCTTCCTGATGTGGCGATGGGCATTCTGGTTGGGGTTGATCGCGATTCCAGCGGTGGTAACGACCTTCGGTTCTGTGCTACTCTATTCAATTAGCAACTTCGGTTTCAATCCCGACTGGAGCACTGCTGTTTTCAACACAATAAATGCGCTCTACATCGCATTAACTGCGATTGCGCTGCTCTTTCTCTTGGATAAGAGAAAGGAATTCAGATAGATCAGCTTGGCTCAGTCGAGTCTTCCGAACCTGATCCTCAATGCCGTAAGAAGGAAGTCTAGCCACTGTCTCTTTGAGAGCTTCGACCTACCCTGAAGTCTATCGCGAAAGATTATGGGAACAGACTCCACCTTGAAGCCTTTCTTGATAGACCGAGCTAGAATCTCCAGCTGAAAACTGTAACCGGTTGACTTTACCTCGTCGAGCCGGATTCCTTCTAGAACCTTCTTTTTGTATAATCTATAGCCTGAAGTCAAGTCTGAAATGTTGACGCCAGCGATCTTTCTCCCGACGAAGTTACCTCCAAAGGAGATGAGTTTCCTCCGCCAGCTCCACCCCACGATGCCTCCGCCGGGCATCCTCCTAGAACCTATGACGACATCAAAACTCTCGTGAGCCTTCTTAATAAAAGATGAGATGTATTTCGGGTCATGACTTAGATCTGCATCCATTGTAATGACTACGTCGCCTCGAACAGCGATCAGCCCTTCCAACAGCGCTCCGCCAAGCCCTTCACTCTTCTGTCGCATGACCGTCACCTTCATCTCATTCAGGCGTTCGTACGTCCCATCATCAGACTTATCAACTGCCACTATCTCGTACGGCTCTGATATCTCCTTCATAGTTTCTCTTATGCTGGCCACCAAGATGTGAGCCAGAGGTTCGTTTCGAGTGGGCAGTAGTATTGAGATCATTCGCTGCACCTGAACGGCGAGTGAAACTCCGTGTGACCTTGTCTTAATGGGATAGGATCATCGAATGGATTTAATCGTTTGGAAGAGCACAGTTTACGTCTGGGGTTCTTTGTCCACGAGGCCGAACTTGGGCGTTCTATCGAAAGGCGATCTTCTTCCGATCAATGCTCCAATGACGGCTGCCGCGTTGCTAAAGAGAATCCCAAACCCGACAACCATCAAGTAAAGCAAATAGAAGAGCCTGGCGAAGGTGTCGTTCCTTTCTCTTCGCAATTCTGAAACCGCAGTGCCGTACACCAAGAGAGGTGCGGAATATATTGCTACTGAGAACGCCCATGTCAGTGGAGCGAAGACAGTCTTCCAGTAATCACCGATTAGGAACGATATTGGCAGCAGAAGGTAGTAGGGAAACATCAGGATTAGGCCTGCGGCTGATATGACGAAGATGAAGTATGTCGACAGTTGCAGAAGTGCTTCAGTCTTCTGGAAAGCGCTCCAGTGTTTATGAAAGACTATGGTCTTCCAGTACTTCTTCAGGCATTCTGTGAATCCCTTTGCCCATCTGAACTGTTGTTTTCTCAGAGCGCTGAACACGGGAGGAATCTCCCCTGAGCAGTACACGTTTGGGGCGTATATGTACTTCCAGCCAGCCAGTTGAAGACGAACCGAGAGGTCCATATCCTCCACCAATGTGTCCGAATGCCATCCGCCGCCCTGCTCTATCGCCCTCCTTCTAAAGATTCCATTGGTTCCACTGAAGTGGGCGAGTAGGTTTCCAGCGAATCGTGCTCTTTGATCGATTAAGAAGTATCCATCGATCGCTAGGGAATATGCCTTTGTGATCCAAGACGATTCTCGATTCAAGTAGCCACATCTAGCTTGAACGAAGGCTACGTTCTCATCGACGTAAAGGTATGGGACCATGGCTTTCAATAGGTTTGGCCTAGGCACGTAGTCTGCATCGAAAATCGCTATGAACTCTCCGGTGGAAGCTTTCAAAGCCAGTTGGAGCGCCCCAGCCTTGAACCCGTCTCTTTCTTCTCTATGTAGGACTTTTACCAGGTCTTTGTAACGTGCCTCGTATGATCTCGCGATTTCAGTTGTTCCATCATTTGAGTCATCGATCACTATTATCTCAAGCTTCTCCCGCGGATAGTCGAGGTTTACGCAAGCTTCGAGTAGTCTTGAGGCCGTATTTCTCTCGTTATAGAAAGGAACGTGAACTGAGATCTTCGGCCAATCTTTGATTTCTGGGGGGCGAGGGGTCTTCTTTCTGCCTTTAATGGATAAGTATGTCAGTAGACACCAATTGGACGCGTAAATCCCTATCAATACAGTGAGGAGCGTACCCAGAAAGAGGACGAGCTGTTGTAATAGTGAAAGTTCCCACAAAGGGGCACATCTCTCCACTCAAAATTGCGAAGTCTAGGTCTTAGTCAATAAATATAAGATTTCCTACTAGATATCAGTAACGATCCGCATCGTATATTTCCAACGGGATGATCTGCTGCTCCTAGAATGAAGGTTATGCGCTTTTGGAAGTACTCATCGACTGCCGCTTGGCTTGGAAGCATTTAGGACACGATATCATCGGTCTCTTTCCTTTCGTCTTGACTTGGATCAGCTGGAAGCCACATTCTCTGCAGTCTTTTTCCAAAAGCGTTAGGACTCCGAATTGAGGCAGAGGCAATCCGAATCTACAAGCGTTTTTCCACATCCCTGAACAACCTATGAATCTCTTTCCACTTCTTCTACTTCGTATAACGTGGAGCTTGGACCCACATTGTGGGCAGGGTGTTCTCAGCGTTATGTCCGCCATCTTCATTTCCTTGATAGTCTTTGTCAGTTCTTCCCCGATTTCAGTCTCCTTCGCTTTCAAGTCTTCGATTATCGGTTTTAGATGTTCTACTGCCTCTAATATCACGTGCTCTCTGGTCTCTTCGCCAGATTCAATCCTCTCCATCATTCCCTCGAGCTCTCTGGTGAAAGCTACGTCTATCACTCTGGGACAATATTTGAGTAGTAGCTCGGTAATCCTAAAGGCAAGAGATGTAGCAACGATCCTTTCGCCTTTGATGTATCCTCTCCTATACAATGTATCCAGTATTTCCGCTCTCGTCGCTTTCGTGCCTATGTTCTCTTCTTCCATCAAACGCAGGAGGCTGCCAGGGTTGTATCGTGGCGGAGGTTGAGTGAACTTCTTCTCAGCTGAGAGCCTTTTGAACGCGGCTTTCTGCCCAACCGTGATAGAAGGCAGAATTATCTCCTCCAGTTTTGAGAAAGGTTCATAGAATTCTATCCATCCCTTCTCCAGGATTCTTGACCCGTGGACCAGAAACGTTTGATCGCCAACCTTGATCGTGACTTTCTCGCTTTGCTTTGTTGCGACTGAGCCGAATGTTGCCATGAACCGTTTTACGATCAGGTCGAACACTTTTTGCTCGCGTGGCTCAAGTCTTCTCTTTGGAGAAATTCCGGTCGGGTAGATTGCGGGGTGGGCTGGATCGGTCTTCTTCCCTTCGTTTGGGCGTAGCGCCTTCGCTGACAATAGCGCATTTGAATGTTTCTCATACTGGGGAGTTTTGCTTAAGCCGTTCAGTATCTCTCGATACCCTATCATTGGGGGTAGTTTCTGGCTGGAAGTTCTCGGATATGATACTAGAGCGTCGAGGTAGAGCCTCTCAGCTATTCTGAGACTTGAGCTTGGGGGGAATCCGAAGTGCCGATAGGCTTCGGCTTGGAGAGTTGAAAGGTCGAAGGGTGTGGGAGGAGTCAGGTAGTATTTCTTTAACTCCAGATCTTCGACAATCCCAATCTTTCCAAACGATTTTTCAACTACCTCCTCAGCTTCACGGTTCGTTTCGAGTCTCTCAACCTGATATCCTGCCGCTATCTCTCTCCCATCGATTTCTATGATAGCTTCTATAGTCCAGTACGGCAGGGGAACAAACGTCATGATCTCCTTCTCTCTTTCTACGACGTATCTGAGCGTAGGACCTTGAACTCTGCCTGTGCTGAGCGTGGAGTATCTTTGGCTGAACTTGTAGGCGGATTCAGTCAATGCACGAGAAAGATTTACGCCGTATAGCCAGTCAACCTCATGCCTGCACATTCCAGCATTGACCAGAGGGAAATCCAGTCTCGGCATCGGATTCGCATATGCTTCACGCAGTTCTCTCTCCGTCAATGTGCTGAATTTCATCCTCTTGGCAATCTGAGCTGCTCCGTTACAAGTGTATTCGAGTATCATATACCCTATCAAGGAGCCTTCGATATCGTAGTCGCATGCGCTGATGTAGGTGTCAACGCCTCTGGAAAGCTCAGCGATAGCTCGCAACCATAGCTCCTGTTTTCGCTGCCCTTTTTCTACCTGATATTTCGGTTTCCAAGCGAAATCCCAAACAGGATAATAGTGCCTCTCCGAGCTTCCCTTCGTATCCACTTGGTAGAGATGGCCGATTGCAGAGCATACTATTATTCTCTCGTCTTTCGTATCAATCTGATAGTAGGGGGCGCCATGCTTCTCTCGCTTTGATGCTTTTCCAGATTCGCTCAGCGCCTCAGCCATGCGCAATGCAGCGTCGGGCTTCTCACAGATTATTAGTGTCTGCTTCATCGTCAGCACTCCGTGATTGCGGCTTAAGTAGATGGGCAGCCATCTCTTTCACAGCTTGGCCTGTCTCTTGAAGTTTCAAGACCTCTTGAAGGTAGCTCTGCATCGTCAACGCTCCATTGTAGGATTTGAGCCAGATCTTGTAGCATTCATCCAAGCTCAGCTCAGCTTTATGGTGCAGTTCACAAAACTCCGAATTGTCGAGTTTAGGAGAGCCGCACAATCTGCAGTTTTGACGCATCGTAAGCTCCTCAGAATCTCAAACAATCATGACAGAGGATTCGTGGGGCCATCAAGGGTTGTTTATTGATTCTGGTTAGTTCAAGATGGGGCGAAACTTTTTTCAACGTAAAATTTTACGCTTAGAATTCAGGTATCTCTCTAAGTAGCATTCCTTCGACCGTTAGGGGGTTTATCTTCAAAGCGAGTGCTCGTGCTTCGTCCAGTTTCGACTCTCTCTCAGCGTATATCTCTAAGACCTTCTCTCCTTTCGTCACCTTGTGTCCTTCTTTGCCGTAGAAGATTAAGCCTGCTCCCCTCTCCATGGGCGCGCCAGCTGCTCTTGCTATCTGTGTTATTGCGCGGTTGGAGACTCGGGTGATGTAGCCGTCGCCTGGCGCGTATATTTCAGCGACATGCTCCCCAATAGGAATATCTTCAGGTTTTATCCTTGGGTTCCCGCCTTGAGCTTCGATTATCTCTCTCATCTTCTCTAGGGCTTTGCCATTGTTCAGGATTTCTTTGGCGAAATCCTGTCCTTTTCCACGAACGATTTTGCCCGCGATCTCAAATAGAAGTCCTGCAAGCGCTGTAGACTTCTCGACGAGGCTGCTGGGTCCCTTTCCATCTAACGCTTGTAAGGCTTCCCTCGCTTCTAATGCTGGTCCGACCGCGTATCCGACAGGTTGGCCCCCGTAAGTTAACCCGCACTTCACCGCAATGCCAAGCCTCTCGCCAAGTTCAATGAACCGGTTTGATAGCCCTCTCGCTTCCTCAAAGCTTTCGACCTTTGACTCTTTTCCTACAGGAAGGTCTATTACGAGGTAGTCTGTTCCGACTGCTAGCTTCTTGGCGAGGATGCTTGCGAGCATCTGGCTTTCCGGATCTATCTGAAGAGGATATTCAACGTTTATCAGTATGTCGTCTGCAGGGGCCAAGTTCAAGCTCCCTCCCCAAACGATGGCTCCATGCGTCTTCAAGACCATCTTCTTCAACTCTTCAGCTGTAAATTCGACCGGTGCTAATACACCCATGGTATCTGCCGTTCCAGATGGGCTCGTAATGGCTTTGCTGCTTGTTTTTGGGATGAGCAATCCTGCTGCAGCCACTATCGGAACGATAAGCAGGCTCACCTTGTTTCCAGGAATTCCGCCGATGCTGTGTTTGTCGTAGACAGGCTTTTCGAAATCTATGCTAGATCCGGTCTCAACCATCGCCCTCGTCAACGATACGGTCTCTTCAATCGACATGCCGTGAAACTGTTGGGCTAGGAGGAAAGCAGCTATCTCTATATCGCTTAAGTTCCTGTCGACTATATCGCTTATTATGTCAAGCATCTCTTCTCCTGTCAGTTTTTCTCCCTTTAGTCTTTTTTGAATGAGTCTAAGCGAGGTCGGCGCGGGTTGAAGTTCTACAGCTACCGAGGCTCCGCTCTCAATCCCTAGTTCCCTCGCAACGTCCTCGAAAACACCCAGTTCGCCGGGATGAACGATAGTTCTTGTAGTTTCAACAATCGTTGTTGCGGATCGTCCTCCAGCCCTCACTTTTATTCTATCATGCGTTCGAATTCCGAATATTTCCGCATCCTTCCAGTTAAGCAAAGATGTGCGCTTTTCAGTTGTGATATCTATAACCTTTGATCTTAGATTCTGCACACAAATTTCCTCTTTGCGACTGATACTAGAGAGTGTGAGGACATAGAAAAACCTCTATGACAAACTTGAACAGAAGTTTATGATTATCGTGGTTTCCTGACTCTCCCTTGCCAGTGGACGTAAACTGCCGCAAGTAGCGCTGCGCTACAAGCTGCAAGATTTTGCGACAGTGCAAACTTCCAGATTGAGTCGAGATCCATCAGCAAGATCGCGCTTTCGTAAGCACTTGCGAAAAACCGGCCGACCTGAGGAAGATTTAGGGATAGTTTATTCGCTCCAGTGATGAACCAGTTCGACCCTAAGATGTACGGTGTGAATAGAAACAGACTGTAAGCCCCGAGTATCAAAGCGCTGGCTTCAACCATTCTTGAGGCCATCTCTATTCTCTGCTTCCTCAAATCCGCCTTCATCCTCACTCTCATCGTTCTATCGACAGCGTACATCCATGACGAAAGAATCACCAAGGCAACTCCTAAGGCAGGGAGCAGAACGATCGGAACGGCCAGTTGCAGCGTTCCAATCTTGACTTGCTCGTTTTGCGGAGAGAATCCGTGAGATAACATATAGTCGACAAAGAAGAGTTGTAGAGCAATGATCGCGGCAATTAGCAGCGCCGCCGAAATTATGCCTCTCGCAGTTGCCCATCGGAACACCACCCTCTTATGACCCTCACTCATAGCCAGTCACCGAAAGCTTACGCTGGAAATTCGTGACTACACTCGGGGCATTTGATCAAGCCGCAACTTCCTATGGCTGAGGAAGGGCATCCTGAGCAAGCGAAAGCTCTCGCATAGCTTATGTCGAATTCTGCTTTGCATTTTGGGCATTGAACAAGTCTCTTCGGCAATTGTTTCCCTACTTGTATTCGCGTTGAATAAGTTAGACTAACTTGCCGGTCTAAAAAGCGTTATGTAAGCGTCAGAATGCACATTTCAAGAGAGTCAGCTCTTGAGGCGCATATAATATATAGTTGTTGAAGACGGAAGATATCGTCGGTGGTTATCGTTGGTAAAGTGTCCGAAATGCGGTAGCGAGGTTAAGAAGCCGCTGAAAGAGTGGGAACTCAGGGGCGGAAGAGGCAAGAAGACTGTTATGATTGGTCTCTTCGAATGTCCAAAGTGCAAAGTGAAATTTAGAGCCGCAATCTGAGCAGTTTGACCGTGAGTTTTCTTGCAGCTTCCTATTTTCCAGAAGCGTTCTGTTTCACGATCTCGATAAAGTTCTTGAAGATCGTTCTGCCTTTCGTTGTGTGCCAAACTTCCGGGTGAAATTGGACTCCGTAGGTAGGTCTGTTTCTAGACCTCATCGCTTCAATGTTGCAGTCTTGAGAATGCGCTAGTCTTTCAAAACCCTCTGGCATATGGACGACCTCATCGTTATGCGAGGCCCATGCTGTGAAGGATGGGCCTGTTCCTCGTAGGATTTCGTCTTCTTCATCGACGTGGACAGTAATTTGACCGTACTCAGGCTTCTTGGCTAGGTCAGTCCTTCCTCCAAGAGCGGTTGCCAAAAGCTGGTGGCTAACGCAAATGCAAAGGAGAGGTTTCGAGTTCTCCTTGAACAATCGTTCCAAATTGCCTAGTTCTCGTCTGGAACCTTGCTCATACACGGTCTGGGGACCTCCTCCAGCGACTAGGCCGTTGAAACCGATCTTTTCAAGCTTGTCGATTGACACGGATAGCGGTACTAGGGCACTTTCTGCACCCAGTTCCGTTAGTATTCTCAATATGAGATGGTTATATTGCCCCCTGACATTTACAACGAGGACTATTGGCTTCAAGGACGGTCACTAAATGATCTTCCTGTTTCATTCAAATTCTATTGTTGCAGGCGGTTTTGATGTCAAGTCGTAGTGGACATGTGCTACGTTCGGACACATCTTGAGAATTTCCTTGGCTATAGCCATTAACGTCGACCATGGTATCGTAACTATATCAGCCGTCATAAAGTCTCTCGTCTCAATCGCTCTAATAGCAACGTCGTAAGGCGCTCTCTCCTTCCCCTCCTTTATAGTGTATAGGATTCTAGTGAACTCCGGATTTACTGAGATCAATTCGGACTGCAACTCTCTGAGCTTCTCGATCAACCACCCATAGACTTCTCTCTGCTCATTCGGAATGCTCACGGAAGCAATTCTTCCGTAGACTCTCATGTCTCCTTTTACACCTGTAGCCTTGTTTTGAAGTATGTTCACCTTCACTTCTCTACTTGGAATTTTAAGAGACTCTGAAACCTGCTCCTGCAAAGGCTCTTTCGCAGGATGATCCTCAATCGTGTTATCAAGAACGGCCGCAAAGAACTGTTGACCACCTGTTGTAGCTAAATGTTTCTCTACGATCGGCGTCGATTGCTTTAGCGTCTTAAACTTGCTTGGTTCGACCCGTCCGACACACCTCACAAGGAGTCCTGGTCCCGGGAAAGGTTGCCTTTCAGATATCTCACGTGGGATCTCCAAATATCTAGCAACGACTCTAACTTGATCTTTATACAAGTTGGCTATCGGTTCGATGACTGTGAAACCGTATTTCTCTTCGGGGCTGATCCCTATCTGTTCGAGGACATTGTGCTGTGTCTTTATCCCTCCTTTCGTCTCAATCCAGTCGGGCGCTATGGTACCTTGAATGAGAAAATGGCAGCTTTCTTTCCTCGCTGTCTCGCTCAAAGTTTCATAGAATGTCTCTCTGAACGCTTTCCTCTTTTCTTCAGCGTCCTCGTTTTGACCTATCGCCTCCATGAATCTTTCCTGAGCTCTAACTATTCTGACTGGAAGCGCGAGAGGGTGCATCGAGAGTAATGCTTTCACCTTTCGCGGTTCATCCAGCCGCATGAATCCAGTATCGATAAATATGCAGAGGAGATCCTTCCCCACCGCTTTATGGGCTAAGGCAGCGCAGGTTGTGCTGTCAACGCCTCCAGAGATAGCTATTATCGCTCGCTCACCGCCAAGTCTTTGAGCTATCTCCTCGATCTGAGATTTGACAAAGGCAGCTGCGTCGAATTCAGATTGTTGAACCGTCATAGGCGGACTCCTTTCTGAGACGATTGTTGTAGTGGTCATTTATCTTTTACTAATTCTCCGTAAAGCTAGAAAGCATGTCGCGGCTGGCAACCGACTGGAGAGCAAAGAATACTTATTGAGAAAGTAGCTTCTAATCTGTGTGGAAGAGCGATGGAGAAGGAGATAATCGGTCGAGGAACATGGCTTGACAAAGTTGCTTTCGAGATCCTTCAAAGGGAAGAGAGCATCGGAAGAAAGGTTGATGTGCTCCGAACTGAAAGTGGTTTGGGTGCGTCCGGCATCCCACATGTCGGCAGCTTGGGCGACTGCGCGAGAGCCTACGGGATAAAACTCGCATTAGAGGCTCAAGGTCGCAAGTCTGAGTACATCGCCTTCTCAGACGATAAGGACGGGCTTCGGAAAGTTCCAGCCGGGCTGCCCGACGATCTAAACAGATATCTTGGTTTCCCGGTCTCATCAATTCCAGATCCTTTTTCATGTCACGGCAGCTATGGTGAGCATATGAGCTCACTGCTTCAAGACGCATTGGACAAGTGCGGCATAGAGTACAAGTTCTATTCTGGGACGAAAGCATATAAGGAGGGGTCATTCAACATGCAGATCGAGGTTCTTCTGAAGAATGCCAAAAGGGTGGGCGAGATAATTAAAGAGGAACTCGGACAGGAGAAGTACACAGAGGTGCTTCCATATTTCCCAGTCTGCTCGAGTTGCGGGCGAATATACACGACGAAAGCATATGATTTTGTGCCTGAAGAAAGCAAGGTCCTCTATCAATGTGAAGGGCTGGAGATCAAAGGGAAATGGATCGGAGGTTGCAAGCACAAGGGAGAGGTTGACTACAGGACTGGAGACGGCAAGCTAACCTGGAAGGTGGAGTTCGCGGCCAGATGGGCCGGTCTTGGAATTAACTTTGAAGCATATGGAAAAGATATAGCAGACTCCGTTCGAGTTAACGATCGAATCTGCAGAGACATTCTCGGATATGAGCCGCCTTTCCATGTGCAATATGAAATGTTTCTCGATAAAGGTGGAAGGAAGATATCGAAGTCTACAGGAAATGTTTTCACACCGCAGGTTTGGCTAACTTATGGCTCGCCTCAATCTTTGCTCTTGCTTATGTTCAAGCGTATAGTTGGGACTCGAGTTCTCTCTCCGCTCGATATCCCTCAATACATGACCGAGATAGATGACCTTGAAGACGTGTATTTCGGAGGGAAAACCGTCGCGGACAAAATGGAGTTGGCCAAGCTGAGAGGCCTATATGAATACTGTTGGCTGTTTGAAACACCTAGCCAGCCAAGTATTCACGTTCCTTACAATCTTCTGGTCTATCTTGCTAAGGTCGCACCGAAAGGATCCGAGATTCAATACATCACGGAGAAGCTTAGAGAATACGGCTATGTCAAGACCGCGGTTCAAGAAGATCTGAAGAAGAGGGTAGAGTATGCTAGGAGTTGGGCGGAAGATTTCGTTGAGATTCAAGAGACAACCGTAAAGGTTTCTGAGCGAGAAAGGAAGGCGATCACCCAACTTATTGAGGTTCTCCGCGTAGAGAGAGATGAGAGAGCAATACAGAACGCGATCTTTAACAGTGCAAAGAGCGTTGAGCTTGAACCTCGAGATTTCTTCAAGCTCCTATATAGGATTCTCCTAGGTTCTTCAGAGGGGCCTAAACTCGGATCGTATATCGTTGCGATGGGAAACGAGAATGTTATAGACACGTTGCAGAGAGCCATCTCGCAATAAGTGATGGCTAAACCTTTCTTTTCCTCCATTGTAATCTACTTTGGAAGATGATGGTAACGACGGCTGCCGCAACCACTATCTCCATGAGATAAGCGAAGCTTCCTAGAAATCCGTTAGGTCTTAGAAAGCGCAGTATCTCGAGTTTGACTTCATTCTCAGAAGCGGTCCCTCTGAAATCGTGGCCGTATTCGAGAATTCGCAGTCTCGCTAGCTTTGGATCAGCATTTTTCATCCAGATCTGCGCGTGGATCAGAGGCGTTATAGAATCGTTAGCTCCCCAAACCAAGAAATGCGGTATCTCAACACCTGACGCCGTGTAAGCCGATGAAAATATGTCCTCTCTCTTTCCGTAATAGCCGCATAACGCCCCGCTAATAATGATCGCTTTCTCGAAGACTGTTGAGCCTATTATCGCATTGGCAGCGACGACTCCTCCGGAAGAGTATCCGACTATGTAGGTGTGTCGAAGGCTCAGCTCACGCATAACCGACAATGCTACATCGTAGACCCATGGCTCCCTCTCATCAGAATAGTAGTATGAGTACGGCATCAGCATGTTGAAGCCCTTCAGAGCAAAGTACTCCAAGAAGCTGTTCCAAGCTGAACTTTCGTTCTCAAATCCCTCAACCCAAAGCTTCACGTTGAGACGCTGGAAGACTGATGCGTGTAGAAACCAGGATTCGTCGTGCGGCCCTCCGTGCAAGAATAAGACGAGGCAATCTGACTTAGGGTTCCTATAGAACTTGAGCTTCATCTCTTTGTGGGTGATGTTCATGGATTTTGTAACAATTGGCTGGGAGGCCTTCGGTTCAGATGTCGAAATGGCTATCCGAGACATCGAAGACCAAGTTAGCGTTAGAAGCATAAGCAAGATCAGTGCTGACATTGATTCCCGGCTCAACTCGATCAAGTCTCAGGTAACTCTGCACTCAGATGGCGCCATTAATGAAGCGAGTTATTGATCCACATCTCTTTATTGATTTATCGTTCTCAATAATAGAGATAATCCTTTTTACCTCATGACCAACTGTTGTTATGTTGGGCCCGTAGTCTAGTCAGGACAAAGACGCTGTGAAGGACTTTTATCCTTCGCGTAAGCCTGCGGATGCCTTTCGAAAGCGGAGAGCCGGAGATCCGGGGTTCAAATCCCCGCGGGCCCGCCATAAAGATTATCCTAATCACTTTTTTCTTCGACAGATTAGAATTTTTGGAAGTGTGGTAATTCAATTTATGAACTTGACTTCGATAACATTTACTTTAACAGATATGCGTACTCATTTAGACGCAAGTCAATTTCCGATACGTTTTTGATCATAAAAGGGCTGCATTGTTTGATACAGGCTTTTATATACGCCAAAAATGGCATTGTATTTACGATTAAGGTTCCTATTAGGATAAAACTGTTTTTCTAACTTAACCATACTCTCTACGGACTCTCTATAGTTTTCATATAATCCACAAATTTGGCTTGCAAGAATTGCTGCTCCCAATGAACCAACCTCATTTACTCTTGGTATCTTCACGGTATATCCTGTAACATCTGAGAGAATCTGAGCCCACACATCACTGCTTGCTGCACCACCGCCCATAGTAACTTCAAATTCTCCATCATCTCCGCTTGATGTCAATAGGTTTAGGTTATCTTTGGCAGCGAATGCCACTCCTTCAAATATTGCTCTCAAAATGTCTTTCAAGTCAGTTTTCAATGTCAATCCGAAGAAAAGCCCTTTAGCGTTAGGGTTAACGAACGGCGACCTCTCACCCTGAAGAAATGGATGGAAAATTACTCCTCCCGCCCCCGGAGTAGATTTTGCGACCAGTTCGTCAAAAACCTTGTAAGACATCTGCCCAGCCATTAGGTTGTCTCTAAACCATCTCAAAGTCAGCGCGGCTGACATCTGATTGGCTTGAAGAAGCCATTTACCAGGTATCGCGTGTAAAGCTATTGTATAGCTTCTATTTTTCCAGTCATATAGAGGACTTTCAACAGGTCTTTCGTAAACGCCTGCAGCTCCTATGTTGGCTAGAAGCTGATTCTTTTCAGTAACACCTGCTCCCAAGGCCATTGCAGCGACATCGCCGCAACCGACGGCCACAGGAGTTCCGACATTTAGGCCGGTTTCTTTTGATGATTCTTCAGTTATGAATCCCCCTATTTCCCAGGGCTCTTTCAACTCTGGAGCGATGGAGGGGTCGATCCCTATTAGAAGAAAAGCTTCCTCAGACCATTTTCGCTTCACATTATCAAATAGGCCTGTAAACGAAGCATCTGTAAAATCGCTCAAGATTTCTCCGGTTAACCTGTAACGAAGGTAATCCTTACATGCCGTAAAATATTTTGTCTCATCCAGAACCTCCGGTTCATTTTCCCTAAGCCACCTTAGATGAAGTAACTGCATACTCGTTATGAGCTTCCAACCACTTATTTCAAATATTCTGTCAGCTACTCCATTCTTCTGGAATTTGTGAAGTATACTGCCGGTTCTAGCGTCAAGCCAAACAATGGCTTTCTCTCTAGCGAGAGTACCGTTTCTGTTTAGTAAAAATGTTCCATGCATGTGAGCAGTTATTCCCACGGCTAAGATCTCTTCACCATTTGCATCTCGTTTTTCAATGACTTTTCTAATATTTTCTTTTGTAAAATTCCATATCGTTTCCGGATTCTGCTCAGCCCATCCCTCTTTGGGCTGCTCAATGGTCAGTTCGCGTCTACTTTCTTCAACAATACTCCCAAATTTATCGAATAACATAGCCCTATTAACAGATACGCCTGCGTCGATAGCTAATATTAGCCCTTCATTCATATCTTGTGTAGGATGATCCTTACTGAAATTAGTTCGTATCTATACCACCTCCAGGATAGATAGCTTCATCGACATTTCCCTTCAAGCGTCTAAGCATAATATGCCTGTAAAGATGTTCTTGAATATATGCGTCGACAGGCATGGATTTGTTTAAGGCGCCCGCTAGTTTGTTTCCTCATGTTGGGTCTACTAGCCAGAAGAAGAGTGCCAAGACAAATGCTTCACAACAGACTAGTGCGACGATTGTACGGCAAAATCGATCGATCCGTAAATGTCGGCTTCAACGAGAATTGAATACAATAAACAAATAAAATATCTTTTTTAATGCTTCTTTAATAAAACTGCTCATATCAATAATGCGTCTATTGATCTAAGGATTGATGATGTCAAGTGGCGACCAAGGGGCAAGCTTTCTACAGCATTTCCTCTCTAAAGTCCTTCACAAGACGGGATGTTCTCGAAGGCCGTGTTATCAAGGTAAATCCTGCGTTGATAACAATAACTGACGGATTGGTTGATAAAGCACCTCCAGAAACTCTCCAACAGAAGGTACAGTATCATGTGAAACAACTCTTAGAGCATAAGGTCCGTACCTTCCATGTTGATGTCAATTTTGAGGACTATAGTGGATTCAGCAGTACAAGGCCCAATATCAATACCGCTATTTTTACGCCTTCCTTCTTGAAAGATC
>Ga0315312_1001606_pt1 | contig 17173 bp, 17 predicted proteins | sample TDP7_MG_FD_203629 | JGI IMG/M metagenome (GOLD analysis project Ga0315312, IMG submission 203629) | Freshwater sediment microbial communities from Lake Towuti, South Sulawesi, Indonesia - TDP7 | ecosystem: Environmental > Aquatic > Freshwater > Lake > Sediment | place: Indonesia: South Sulawesi... | reverse complement strand
TTTTTTGCGCTTGTTTTGATAGATCAGTTGTATATCTTGCGAGTTTAATACTTCCAGGAGCTAATCTACTAACTATCTTCATAATGACACTATTATAAAGTGTCACTAATCTATCTGAACGAAATCATGAAACGGAGTTACCAAAACAACTATGGAGAATCGAATGGATTAATACGAAGTAAACCTTCCTTCGTCATTACAAGGAATGTCAACGACGAAACAATCTTGAAGTGAAGGAGCAGCTACTAGGCTGCTTTGCCTTCGGCTCGCAATGACATGGAGATAGGCAACTTCTATAAGCTTTCCAGGAGTTTGTATATGTTCTCATAAGACTTCTTAAAATTAGGGTCTGCTTCTCTGAGCCGGTCTTTCAAGTGAGTCATTCTCTCTACAAACTTCTGCCTGTCTTTAGTTTTCACCAAATCCGCCCATGTTCTTACCTTTTCCTGGAAGAGTTTTTCAGTTTCCGCAAGATTAGGCAGACTCATTTGTAACGATGCATAAAGCTCCGGGTCTTCAGAGATGACACTCTCTACCAGCATTAATAAAACTTTATAAGTAGTGCCACTGATTGCCGCTGCCTGTTTGAGCTTGTCAAAGCTAAACAGGGTATCCGCTGAAGCAATAGCCACAAAATGGGAAAGCCCGAGGACAATCGCCATCATTTCATCATGCTCCTCAGGGGTCATAATAGTAGCTTTGGCACCTTTAACCTCTAAGTATTCCTTTACTTTTCGAGCCAGAGCCATCGCCTCTTCATTAGTTGGTGTCAGGACAAAATTCTGACCTGCCACATCCTTAGCCCCGGGACCAAACATGGGATGTACTCCTAAGACCACCCCCGATTTTACATATTTGTGCATTATATCTAACGGAAGTACCTTGACGGAGGTGATATCCACAATGACTTGCTCAGGACGGATGTAAGGAGAAATTTCTTTGACAACTTCTTCAAAATTATCCAGCGGTACTGAAAGTACAACTACATCTGAATTCTTGACCGCTTCCACATTATCTGCCACTTCTACACCCAGTTGTCTCTTAGCCCTCAGAAGCTTACTTTGGTTCCGACCGGTGATTATCACCTGCTTGCCATCTTTCAGCAAAAAGTTGGCAAACCAGCGCCCCATCTTTCCCGAGCCACCAATTATGGCTATTTTCACCCAATGTCCCTTTCTGTCTTTGCTTTAGGATAAGAGCCTAACACCTTCACAAAAAGCGACACTTTATCTAACTTTTCCAGAGCTTCTCGAAATATCTTATCCTCCCTGTGACCTTCAAAGTCCAGATAGAAATTGTATTCCCAGGGCTTTTGCTTTGTGGGTCTGGACTCAATTTTGGTTAGATTAATGTTTCGGGTAGCAAATTCTTTGAGGGCTTTATACAATGCTCCCGGTTTGTGCTTTACGGCGAAGACTACGGATGTCTTGTCATTGCCTGAAGGTGGCGAATCTTGCTTGGATAGGACAAAGAACCGGGTGAAGTTTTTCGGATTGTCCTCTATCTCCTTGACAAGGACTTCCATCCCGTAGATTTCAGCAGCCCTGGCACTGGCAATAGCTGCCCCATCTGTTATATCTTTCTCCTTTATCATCTTGACACTGCCAGCAGTATCGTAAGTGGGAACTAATTCACAGCCCAATTGCTTTAGAAAACGCTGGCACTGAGCTAAAGCCTGAGGGTGAGAATAGACTTTTTTAACCAAGTCCAGCCGTGAGCCTGGATTGGCTATCAAACAATGACTGACTCTGAGTTCTATCTCACCACATACCTTGACCTCAGACTCCAAAAGTAAATCATATACACGACTGATACTTCCCTCCAATGAGTTCTCCACAGGAACAATCCCAAGGGGCACCTGTTCTTCTTGCACTGCCTTAAAGACATCCTCCAAGCTCTCAAAAGGTTTAGTCTGGCTTGTTGAACCGAAAAAGCGCAAAGCTGCCTCCTCACTGTAAGCACCAACCTCACCCTGAAAAGCAACCTCTACGCCTTGCATCCTTTTACAGGCAGTAATTATTTGCTTGTAAATGCCTTCTATGTCTTCCTGACTTACCCTTTCCTTGCGAGCCAGACTTTTGACCTTTTCCAAGATTATTTTTTCTCTCTCATTGTCCTCAATTTGCTTCTTCTCTTCTCTCTTCCTCCCCCCTATTTCTTCAGCAATTCTCATCCGCTCAGCTATAAGCTGGACTATTTTGGCATCCGCTTCGTCTATCTTTTTTCTTAGCTCTTCTAAAGTCATTTCTTAATTACCCTTGGCAGCAGTTCAGCCCTCAGTGCCAAATCACAAAGGACTATTGCCATCATCGATTCCACAACCGGAACCACTCTGGGCACAATGCAGACATCGTGTCTCCCCTTTACTGCCAAATCGGCAGGTTCCATGTTTTTAAGGTTCACCGTTTTCTGTTCTTTACTTATAGATGATGTTGGCTTAACGGCAACCCTGACCACTATAGGCATACCGTTACTAATGCCACCCAGTATGCCACCAGCATTATTAGTTGTGGTGACTATCCCACCGTTTTTAATAGCGAATGAATCGTTATTCTCCGAGCCTCTTTTCCGGGCAGCAGAGAAACCTGAACCAAACTCGACTCCCTTAATAGCGGGGATAGCGAAGAAAGCTTTAGCCAGCTCTCCATCCAGAGTATCAAAGACTGGCTCCCCTAAACCAACGGGTACATTAAGGGCTATACCTTCCACTATTCCCCCAACACTGTCCCCTTCCCCTTTAACCTTCTCAATCAGGCTCACCATTTTTTCAGCCATTTTTAAGTCAGCACACCTGACTTCGTTCCTTTCTATATTCTCTCTTATTTCATCAAATCCTTTTGACTCAGCTTTAATGCCACCTATCTCAATCGTATGAGCCAGAAATTCAACTCTTATCAGCTTTAATAGCTTCTTCGCAATGGCTCCCGCCATTACAAAAGTAGCCGTGATTCTCCCGGAGAATCTGCCCCCTCCTCGGAAGTCGTTGAACCCCCCATACTTCACGAAAGCAGTATGATCAGCATGACCTGGTCTGGGAAGAAATCGCGTCTTTTCATATTCGCTGGAATCAATGTCCTTATTCCATATCAGCAGGCAGATGGGAGCACCGGTAGTAATCCCGTTAAAAACCCCAGAAAGAATCTCAACTTTGTCCTCCTCCACTCTTCCGGTAGCAGCTACACCTGCCCCCGGTTTTCTCCTGTCCAACTCTCCTTGAATATCCTCTGCACTGATAGGCAAGCCAGCGGGGCAACCATTAACGATAGCTCCCACACATCTCCCATGACTTTCACCAAAGCTGGTCACCACAAAAAGTTTGCCCAAACTATTCCCCATTTATTTTTACCTCACCCCCTATGCTTTTTAGTATATCCCAGAACTGAGGAAATGTCTTAGAGACACACTCACCATTCTCTATTATCGTCTCTCCAGCCAAGACACCGAGGATGCTGAAAGCCATGGCAATTCTATGGTCATCACAACTATCTATGATTGAGCCTTTAGGTGTCGAGCCAGCAATAGTTAATTTATCTGTCTCCTCTGTTATTCCTACATTCATTCTCTCCAGACCTTCTTTTACTGCCAAAACTCTGTTAGACTCCTTTAGTCGCGCCCTATCAATGCCTACAAACTCACTCACCCCTTCTGCTGCTGCCGCCAGCATTGCCATTGTTGGCAGAAGGTCTACACAATCAGACAAATCGGCTCTTATAGCTTTCAAACTTGACTTTCTGACCGTTACTGAATCTCGGTCTACCTCCACGGAAGCACCCATATCCTTCAGAAAGTCCAATATCACCCTGTCACCCTGCTGACTCTCCAGATTCAAGTTCTCCACTTTTACTTCTCCAGCCATTGCTCCTAAGGCTAATAGATACGAAGCTGATGACCAGTCCCCTTCCACCACGTATTTAGCTGGCTTATACTCCTGTTTTGCAATTTCAAACTCCCTGAGGTCAGGAGAGGATTGTACCTTTATCCCAAACCTCTTCATACACTCTAAAGTCATCATTACATACGGCTTTGATTCTAAAGGTGTAGTCAGCCTAATCTTAACACCTCCCTCAGCAAAGGGAGATATCAGTAGTAGTGCTGAGACAAACTGAGAGCTGATATCACCCGGTAATCCTGTCGTTCCACCTCTTAGTCTGCCCCCTTTAACTATTACCGGTGCCACATCACCCTGGTAGGAGCAGTCGACCCCTAACTGTACGAGAGCTTCAATTAATGGTTTCACCGGTCTTTTGGAAAGAGAAGGACCAGCGGTCAGACGACATTCTCCCGGAATTAGCGAGCATATAGCAGTCATAAACCTTAAGGTGGCTGCTGATTCCCTACAGAATAGCTCTCCCTTTGGTCTATGAAAATTGCCTCCTTTTAGCTGCCAGGAGTCTATTCCTCGATGCACGCTAACGCCAACCTCCCTCAGCACATCGCTAGCCGCTTCCGTATCGTCTGAAGTCAAAGGACTGATTATTTCACTTTCCCCCTTGGCTAAGGCAGCACATATTAATGCCCGAAGGGTATAACTCTTCGATGAGGGCGCTTTTACTTTCCCCTTTATCTCACTCTTAGAAATTAAAACTTTCATCTTTCTTCAACTCAGCTATTATTCGCTCAGCCACCGAATCATCACTAAGCTTTGAAGTATCTATTCGGATATCAGTGGCTCGTTCATAAAAGGGCTTTCTAAATTTTAAAAGCTTTTGAATCGCCAGAGCTTTGTCAGCCGTTTTAAGAAGGGGTCTCTCCCCTCCGCTGTTCAAGACTCGATTCAGAATCACCCCTGGTGATGCTGTCAGGTAGACTATCACTGACTTCTGCCGCAACCGGTCAATGTTTATTTGATTAAGAACTATCCCCCCACCACAGGCAATAACTACTCTTTCTCTTTGTGAGACCTCTTTAGTGACTTCAATTTCAAACTCCCGAAAAGCTATCTCACCATCCTGTCGGAATATCTCAGGTATTGGCTTACCTGCCTTCTGCTCAATTAGCGAGTCCAGTTCAATGAATTCCCTGTTTAACTTATTAGCCAATACCTTACCCACAGCCGTTTTGCCCACTCCCATGAAACCCATCAGAGCTACATTACTTTTCATGCTTTCGTTAGTGCCTTGACTGCTTCTTCCCACATCAACCTCACTGGTGCCTTAAGTCCAGTCCATTTTTCAAAGGCTAAAGCTCCCTGCCACACCAGCATTTCCACGCCGGATATAGTCTGGGCACCAGCCTTCTCCGCTTCTCTCAATAACCTGGTCTTGATGGGGTTATAGACAATGTCGAAAACAACCAGAGAAGGCTTAATTAACCTGGAGTCAACTAAAGTCTCATTCGCATTAGGGCTCATACCGACACTGGTAGTGTTGACCAAGATATTTGCTTTCTCCAGAGCCTTTTTGAGATTTTCTCTATTAAGGGGTAGAGCATTAATTTCTCTTTGGAAAATTTGCGAAATCTTAATAGCCTGCTCTTTTGCCTTATCCTTCGTCCTGTTCATAATAATCAAATTGGCACCTTCCTGTGCCAGGATAAAAGAAATGGCTCTGGCAGCACCCCCGGCACCTAATACAATAATGTTTTTTCCTCTTGCTTCAACTCCCTTCTCTTTCATGGCTTTAAGAAATCCAGTAGCGTCCGTATTGTAACCTATCAAGACTCCACCATCATTCACCACCGTATTAACAGCGCTTATCTTTTCTGCCATGGAGTCTAATTTATCCAGAAAGGGAATAATCGCTACCTTATGAGGTATGGTGACATTAAAGCCTCTTACATACAACGTCCTCAGACTTCCAACAGTCTCCTTCAAGTCTTCTTTCTTCACTCGAAAGGGAACATAAATGTAGTCTAACCCCAATTTTCTGAAAGCAGCATTATGCATCAGTGGCGACATAGAATGCTCCACAGGGTCACCAATTATCCCACAAATCTTCGTTTCGCTTGATGTTGTCCAATCTAACATATGGCTATTAATTCGTAGAGCCTGCGCAACTCTCTTACGGTTATTTGTCCAGAAGCAGACTCTTTACCTTTCTTAATTGAAGCATAGGTAAAGTTACCACCAATTATAGGGGAAAGAATACGGCTTATCATGCCCAAATCCCCCATGGCAAAAGAGACTATTTCTGTATTGGGGAAGGCTGAAATCAACTGTAAAACACTGATGTTATCCTCAAACCTTTGAGCCGTAGTGACCACTTTGCAGATATTGGCACCCGCCGCTAACTGCCTCTGGACTATTTCTTTCATTTCTTCAAAAGAAGGAGCCTCTTTCAAGTTGTGGTAAGACAACAGACACTTTGACCTCTTTTTGATTAGTGGTGCGATTTCCGTCAAACCCTTCGTCCTTAATTCAATGTCAACTATATCCGCCCCCAGCTCGCTGGCTTTAAGAAGCTCTTGTATCCTTTTTGTTTCACTGCCCTGCCATCGCCCACCCTCTGTTCTATTTCTATTACAGGCTATCCAGGGTCTGTTTAGCTGATTAGCCACTTTCTGCCAGCCATCACCAATAAGGTCTATCCGGACTTCAAACAAGTCGACAAATTCCTCAATATCCCTAACTGCGGTCAAATCTTTATCTACAACGACTGCGCAGATTTTAGGCTTCTTCATTCCACCTCACCAAGACCTGCTCGATTAACGAAGGACTTACCTCCGAGATGGACACTTCTCCTACGGATCTGGGTAGCACAAATTGTATCTTGCCTTCCACAATCTTCTTATCTTGTCTTACCGCTTCCATTACCTTTTGCACGTCAAGGTCTGGAATTTCTGTAGGTAAGTCCGCCTTCTTGATAAGGCTCTTTAGCCGAATAAGCTCATCCTTACTAAATGTACCAAGCTTAGTGGCTATTCTGCCGGCAGCTAACATGCCGATAGCCACTGCCTGTCCATGTCTTATCCTAAAATCTGAAGCCGACTCAATAGCATGACCTACTGTATGACCAAAGTTCAAAATATGCCTTATACCCAAGTCTTTTTCATCTTTCTCCACTACCTCAGCCTTAATCCTGGCTGATTTATAGACAGTCTCCTCAAGAGCCTCATTATCCCGGGATTTTATCTTATCAAGGTTCCACTCCAAGTAATCGAAAAACTGTTTGTCTTTAATTACGGCGTATTTTATGACCTCAGCTAAGCCGTTATTCAATTCTGTGGTGGGAAGGGTCTGCAGGGTAGCTATATCAGCAATTACTAACTTTGGTTGATAGAAGGCGCCAATTTTATTCTTGATTTGACCGTAGTCGACAGCCACCTTGCCGCCGATACTACTGTCCACCTGCGCAAGGAGGGTGGTCGGTATCTGAATGAGAGGCACTCCTCGCAAGTAAGTGGCTGCCACAAATCCAGCCAAGTCGCCGATAACTCCACCACCTAAAGCCAGGATAGGCGTTGCCCTTTCAGCGTGGAAATAAGCTAATTTCTCATACAGCCTGCCTGCCGTCTCCAAAGACTTCTGTTTTTCTCCGTCCGGGACCGATAAGAGAATTACCTTAAGACCCTGCTGGCTAAGACTATAGTCGAGACCATCACCATACAGTTCTTTCACTATCAGGTCGGTGATAATGACTACCCTATCATTAAACCCATTTTCTTTAAGCCAGCACCCTAACTGCTGAAGTATGCCCAAACCTATCTGGATTTCATAGCTATTCTTGTTGAGTCTTACCTTAACTTTCTTCATCTGACACTCACCCAGTCTTAATTTGCTTCAGACTGAATCATCCGGCTGATTTCCCGACACGAGTTAATTACATTTTTAAGTTCGTCTGGTGTAATTGTCTGCCGACCGTCCACCAAGGCTTCTGCTGGATTATAGTGTACTTCAATCATCAGCCCGTGGGCTCCGGCAGCGATAGCAGCACAACTCATATTGAAAATAAGGTCTCCTCGACCTGTGCCATGGCTGGGGTCAACAATTATGGGCAGGTAAGTCTCCTTACGAATTGCCGGCACAGCCGCCAGGTCAAGGGTATACCTGGTATATTCTCTGCCTTTACCCACAGGTACAATACCCCGTTCACACAAAATGATATTCCTATTACCTTCCGCTGCAATATATTCGGCAAAAGACAAAAACTCCTCAATACCAGCCCCGAAGTGCCTCTTAAGCAAGACAGGCTTCTTTTTCCTGGCTACAGCAGTGAGCAGGTCCTGGTCATACATATTCCTGGCACCAATCTGGAGGATATCTGCAAATTCTGCCACCAAATCGACATGGGCTTCCCCTCTTACCTCTGTCACCACCGGTAGTCCAAACTCTTCTCCTGCTTGCCTCAACCATTTCAAAGCCTCTTCTGCCATTTTTCGGTTTATGGCTCCCAGCCCCTGGAAGGAGTGGACGGAGCTCCGGGGCTTAAAAACGCCGCCTCTCAAGATGTGAGCCCCAGCTTTCTTCACCCCCTCTGCAATCTTAAACAATTGCTTTTTATTCTCCACAGCACATGGTCCCGCCATGATGACGGGTTCCTTGTCCCCAATACTGACGCCACCTACTTTTATTATCTTGTTACCATTTGTCAGCCGTTCCGAAAACCTACTGTATTCCCTGCTGATCAGCTTGTAAGGTGCTTCAATTTTTATCACTTCTTTCACCCCTGGTAGAGCGGCAAAATGGTCAAACGGTATTTTCCTCTCATTACCGATTATGCCAATCACTGTTCTAAATTCCCCTTTACTGACATCAGCTCTCAGCCCATACTTTTTTATCTCCGCCACCATGTTATCCACTTGTCCCTTAGTAGCTTTGGTTTTCATTATTATCACTTTTTCACCTCCGTATTTTTCGATGCTGCATAAAAAGAGAGAACCCTCCGCTTGGAGGGTTCTCTGTTATACTTTTCCTGTATTTTGACTTATTACACTAATTACTCATGTTCTCATGCATAGAGCCCCCCAAGCGTACCTGCTGGGTCCAAAAGTAAAAATAATACCAATAATAAGCGCAGCATAAATCTTGAGGAGCCTTATCTAACATTTTCTAAACTTCTCTCGCTTAAAGTTTTTCAAAGATAGCATAAAAAGCATTGCGTGTCAACTATGTATCAAGGGCACCTCTTAGCTTTCTTATAAAGTCTTGAAGTAGCACCATTGATTCATCACCAGCTTCCATAAGCTGAACTATCCGGCTGCCTACAATCACCCCGTCGGCTACTTTAGCCACCTGCTTAGCCTGCTCTGGGGTAGATATTCCAAACCCAACACAGAGGGGTGGCTTAGCTATCTTTCTCACCCTTAACACAAATTCCTCCAAATCTGGAGGTAGTCTATCCCTAACCCCGGTAAGTCCAGTTACCGAGACCAGGTAGATAAATCCTCGAGACCTTTCGGCTACCAGCCTGATACGCTCCTCATTACTATTAGGGGCAAGTAGATAAATAAGGTCAAGACCATGCCTTTGGGTAGCAATTTCTAACTCCAAACCCTCCTCAGGAGGTAGGTCAGGAACAATCAGTCCGTCAACATTTGACCCAGCACAGGCAGCGCAAAATTCTTCAATGCCGTGATTAAACACGGGGTTGAAATATGTCATAAAGACTAAAGGTATGCTAACCTTTTGACTTAACTCCTTGGCTACCTCAAGACAGAGTTTTGGGGTGACCCCATTTTGCAAAGCGTGAAAGCTTGCTTTTTGGATAGTGGCACCATCAGCCAGAGGGTCAGAGAAGGGAATCCCTAATTCTACAATGTCACAATCATTTTCAGCGAAAAGCGACACTGCCTTCAGGGTTGCCGTAATACTCGGATAGCCGATAGTAATATACGGAATAAGCACCTTATGACTCGGCTGGGTAAAGATAGAAGCAACCCGACTCACAGCTTCGCTCCCAACGCCTCAGCCACTACATTCATATCTTTGTCTCCCCGACCGGAAAGATTGACTACAATAATTTGCTGCTTATCTAAGGAACTGGCTATCTTAGTTCCGTGAAAGATAGCATGGGCTGGTTCGAGAGCTGGGGCGATGCCTTCAGTCTGGCACAGAAGCTGGAATCCCTCCAGGGCTTCCTTATCAGTTACTGAGACATAAGTGGCACGACCGATGTCCTTGAGATAACTGTGTTCAGGTCCCACGCCAGGATAGTCTAATCCAGCGGAGATACTATGCGTCTCTTGTATCTGACCATTATCATCCTGAAGAACGTAAGACTTTGCTCCATGAAGCACCCCCACCCTTCCTCTATTTAATGAGGCAGCATGTTTGCCTGTCTTCAGTCCTTTACCAGCTGCCTCCACTCCAATAAGTTTGACATCTAAATCATCAATGAAGGGATGGAAAATACCAATAGCGTTACTACCACCACCGACACAAGCAATTATATAGTCAGGAAGGCGTTCGCACCTCTCTAAAATCTGCTCCTTAGTTTCTTTACCTATGACAGATTGGAAATCTCGCACTATCATGGGATAGGGATGAGGACCAACTGTAGAACCAAGAAGATAGTAGGTATCCTTAACATTGGTTACCCAGTCCCTTATTGCCTCGCTAACAGCATCCTTCAAAGTTTTGCTACCAGTGGACACTGGCCTTACTTCTGCCCCGAGCAACTTCATGCGAAATACATTAAGCGATTGGCGACGCATATCCTCCTCACCCATGTAAATGATACACTTTAGTCCCAGCATGGTACACACAGCAGCAACGGCTACCCCATGCTGTCCAGCACCTGTCTCGGCAATGACCCTTTGTTTTCCCATTCTTTGTGCCAAAAGACCTTGCCCCAGAGCATTGTTTATCTTGTGGGCTCCTGTATGAGCCAGGTCTTCTCGCTTAAGAAAAATCTGCGCCCCACCGCAATGCCTCGTAAGCCTCTCTGCAGGGTAGAGTGGCGTCGGTCTTCCTGAATAGTCGTGAGATAGTGAGTCAAATTTAGCCCAGAATGCTGGCTTTTTTTTCGCCTCTTTATAGGCTGCCTCAAGCTCATCTAAAGCTGGCACAAGCACCTCAGGCACAAACCGCCCACCATAGGCTCCAAAATATCCTCTACTATTAGGCAGCAATAATTACCTCCTTTCTGCCTTCCTCACTGCTTCAACAAAGGCTCTAATTTTTGAAGCATTCTTTTGACCTTTTGTCTCCACACCTGTGGAGACATCAACCCCCCATGGCTGAACTTGCCTGACCAATTGACCAATATTTGCTGGGGTAAGCCCGCCGGCAATAATCATTGGAAACCTTGCTGACACTTCTTTTGCTAATTGCCAGTCGAAGGCTTGCCCAGTACCTCCATAAGCCTCCCCAACCTTTGAATCCAGAAGACAAATGAGGCTCTGTTTTAGGAGAAACCGGTACCCCGCCTCTATATCAGTCAGGACTTGCTCGGCTGTCTTATTGACTGGTACGTGAATGACTTTGATAATTGGTCGCTCAATCTCTTGGCAATAGTTCCAACTTTCATCACCACTAAGTTGTACCCAGTCCAATCGGCAGTAGTCAGCAATGTAGTTAACTTCCTGAGGTGATGAATTCACAAAAACACCAACCATAGCCGGACGGGAGCTTAGACCATGAACCACTTCAACTATTTGCAGAGCTTTCCCAAGAGAGACCTGACGCCGACTTGGGGCGAAGACCAAACCCAAGAAGTCAGCACCAACCTCGCTCGCCAGAAGAGCATCTTCTGCGCGAGAAAGGCCGCAGATTTTCACTTTAGTCACAGTAGTTCCCTCATTTTAGCCACGATATTGGGCGCAGATATCAAGGACTCACCAACGAGAACTGCATCAACACCCCATTGCCTCAACTTTTCCATATCGCTACGACCACTTATACCACTCTCGCTGACCACTATTCGGTCTCGCGGGATAAGCGGTCGCAGACGTTCAGTAGTCGCAAGGTCCACGGAAAAAGTGCTGAGGTTCCGGTTATTGATGCCGATAATCTTCGCACCGCTCTTTAGAGCAATTTCAAGCTCAGCTTCATTATGCACTTCCACGACACAACTCATGCTCAATTGATGGCTCAAAAAAAGTAGTTCTTCTAACTTATCAGGTTTTAAGATAGCCACTATAAACAGTAGGCTATCAGCACCATAGGCTCGAGATTCATAAATCTGATAGGGGTCACGAAGAAAGTCTTTTCTGAGCAAAGGTAGCTTCTTATTTCCCAATGCATTCTTTATTGCTCTCAGATGGTCGAGGCTCCCCTGAAAATATTTGGCTTCCGTCAATACTGATATAGCCGAAGCGCCATTGTTAGCGTAAATTTGGGCTATCTCTACAGGGTTGAAATTCGGACGAATAACACCTTTAGATGGTGATGCTTTCTTTACCTCAGCAATAAGCTGAATGCGGTTGCCGTGTAGAGCCGAAGCCAAGTCGAGAGGCGGCGGCTGCTGCAACGCCACTTTTCGCACTTCCTCCAAAGGAAAGGCGCGTTTCCTGATTTCCAGTTCCACCAGGTTATCTAATACTATCTGGTCTAAGATCATTCAATACTCTCTATTTCACGTTTCGACTAAACTCGATTAGCTGGTTTAGCTTCTCCAGAGCTCTACCGCTATCTATTGCCTCTTCAGCAATGTGAACACCTTCCTTAAGAGCTGGCTTTCCTCCAAAGGAAGTCTTAGTGGCAACTGCAATGGCTGCGGCAGCGTTCATCAGCACCACATCTCGCCTTGGTCCCTTCTTACCCGCTAACACCAAACGTAGCATCTCCGCATTCTCAGCCGGTGTTCCCCCTTTGACTGCCTTTACTGATGCTCTTTTTAGTCCAAAATCTTCAGGGGAAACGTAGTAAGAATAGAAAGGAAGAAGTTCCTCGTCTCTACTAACTTCCCATACCATAGACTTACCCGTTATTGAGATTTCATCCATTCCTACCAAGCCGTACACCACTAAGGCATGTTTAATACCTAAATGACTGAGGACAAGGGCAATCTTCTCACCCAATTCTTCATTGGGGACGCCAATTACCTGATATTCAGCCTGTGCCGGGTTAGTGAGTGGACCCAGGATATTAAACACAGTACGAATTCCGATCTCACGCCTGGGAGCAGCCGCATATTTCATAGCTGGGTGAAAAGACGGAGCGAACATGAAACCTAGCCCAATTTCTTTCAGACATTTCTGCACCTGCTCCGCATTGAGGTCGATTCTTACACCCAAAGCCTCGAGCACATCAGCGCTGCCACATTGGCTGCTCATGGCACGGTTGCCATGCTTAGCTATTTTAACGCCAGCACCGGCAGCGACAAAGGCAGCGGCTGTTGAGATGTTGAAGGTTGATAAATTATCACCGCCAGTCCCACAGGTATCCACTACCGGCTCGGTGATGTGCACTGGAATAGCTTTAGCTCTCATGACTTTAGCTAATCCAGCAATTTCATCAACGGTCTCTCCCTTGAGTCTAAGCGCTGTGACAAAGGCACCAAATTGGGCTGGGGTAACTTCTCCACTCATAATTTCTGCCATAACTTGTGCCGCCTGGTCTGTGGAAAGCGAATGCCCCTCAACTAACAAAGCGATAGCTTCTTTAATCATTACTTCCCCCTCCTTTTAGGAAATTCCTTAGCAGGTCTTTCCCCACTTCAGTCATAAACGATTCAGGGTGAAACTGTACACCCTCTACAGGATGCTGGCAGTGTCGCAACCCCATAATTGTGCCATCAGCAGTCCAGGCGGTTACCTGAAGGCAATCTGGGAGTCCCTCACGAAAAACTACCAGTGAGTGGTAACGAATAGCCGAGAAAGGATTAGGCAACCCGGCAAGAACGCCCTGGCGATTATGGTATATCAAGGAAGACTTACCGTGCATAATCTGCTTAGCTCGCCTGACAGAAGCACCATAGCTATAACCAATACATTGGTGTCCTAAACAGACACCGAGTATCGGCAACCTATGACCAAAGTATCGGATGACTTCATTGGATATTCCAGCTTTTACTGGTGTAGACGGACCAGGCGAAATAACTATATGCTGAGGTTTCATCCTATCAATCTCCCCAAGAGTGACCTTATCATTACGAACTACCAGCACTTCCTCACCCAATTCGCTCAAGTACTGGAAAAGGTTATAGGTGAAACTGTCATAGTTATCAATTAGTAACAGCATGACTCTCCTTGAGTCTCGGTTCCGGGTTTTCAGCTTGGTTAATAGCTTTTAGGAGCGCCCGGGCTTTATTCAAACTTTCCTCAAACTCACGCTCAGGCACGCTATCGTAAACAATACCGGCTCCCGCCTGTATATAGGCAATACCTTTCGCCATCACCATAGTTCTTATGGCTATAGCCATGTCCATATTGCCCGAAAAAGAGAAGTAGCCTACAGCCCCTGCGTAGGGTCCTCTTCTCTCAGGCTCAAGTTCAGCTATTATCTCCATAGCTCGGATTTTAGGAGCACCGGATACAGTGCCGGCAGGGAAGCAAGCCCGCAAGGCATCCAATGCAGTCATATCACGCCGCAGTTTACCCTGCACATGAGTAACCAAGTGCATAACATGGGAGTAGCGCTCAACTTCCATCAGTTCACTGACCTTAACTGTGCCGGGCTCACTAACACGCCCAATGTCATTACGCCCAAGGTCCACCAGCATAATATGCTCAGCCCGCTCCTTTTCATCATTGCGGAGCTCCTGCTCTAACATAGCATCTTCAGACGGACTTTTTCCTCGCGGTCTAGTCCCAGCAAGTGGACGGGTCATAACAACACCGTCCTCCACCCTCACCAGAATCTCGGGTGAAGCACCGATAATGTGAAAGTCTTTAAGGTCAAGGAAAAACATATATGGGGATGGATTAAGACTGCGCAGAGCTCTATAGACCTCAAAGGGAGCGGCATCAGTAGGTTGAGCCAGGCGCTGGGATAGTACCACCTGGATAGCCTCACCAGCAGTGATATACTCCTTTATCCTGAGTACGCTGGCTTCAAACTCCTCCTTAGAGAAGTTTGAGGAAAGTTTGTGGCTGCTTGTGGGGTGCATGGTAGCCTTTGTGGCTGAACTTGGCTGGAGTGGCTGGCTTAGCTTCTCCACCAAGCTATCGATCTTGTTCACTGCTCTTTGATAGGCTTCTTCTGCGTGTCCGTCGAGTTGGACATGGCTCAAAACTTTAATCTTATGAGTCACATGGTCAAAGACGAGCATAGTATCTATGAACATGAAAATTGATTCGGGTAATCCCAATGGGTCCCGGTCCGGTGATGGTAATTCCTCGAAGCGCTTTACTGTTTCGTAGGCAAGATAGCCTACTGCCCCGCCGCAGAACCTGGGAAGGTCGCTAACTGGCACTATCTTATACTTGTCCAATTCCTGCGCAACGAGGTGAAGGGAATCAACCTTATCCTTTCCCCTGACGGTCAGCACCCGGTAAGGTTCGGTGCCTATGAAGCTATAGCGGGCTATTCGTTGACCACCTTCGACACTTTCCAGAAGGAAAGAATAGCTGCCGGGGTTAACCTTCAAGAAAGCCGACACAGGAGTTTCCAAATCGGCAACTATCTCACGGTAAACAGGTATTAGATTACCGTCCTTCCTGTGTTTCTTGACCTCTTCTAATGTTGGATAATACATATCTCTTTAACCTTCCCTGTTATTAAATAAAAAACCCTTCGCCTTTAGGGGCGAAGGGTTATTCCTCCACGGTACCACCCTGATTAGCTGCCAATTCAGGCAACTATCTCTTTTCAGGTACAGCTTCCATACTTAGAAGCGATACCCTGGGCTCCATTAACGGTGCCCTTCCGTCAAAGCCTACTCAGATAAGCTCCTTTCGGTTTGCAGCTCCCGAGTCCATTCAGCCTCTGCGCCAGCACTGGCTCACACCTTACCCGGCTCTCTGAGCTCCGCTGGAAGCATACTAGTCTCGTTCCCAGCCTTTATATATTCAATTTAGCTTAAATTGTGCAGAATTGCTGTGGTTTTGTCAAGTCGCCAATTGACCATCAAGAACGACACCCACCCTTAGCGTTTCACATTGAACATTTTGGACTTTCGTTAAACTGGTCTTATTACAGTAACTTATCAGACTGACAATCCGGTAGGCTCGGTACTGATTCTCTAGCCTTCTTCCAAGTCAGTGGTTAGTGGCGTCGTCATATTGAGCACTTTGCTCAGTTTTCAACAGAGGTCAGCAAGGTGAAGGACAGCTTCCTCAATTTCCTTACGAGCCTTTTCTTTAGGCCATCCTTGGAGAAGCAAAGGTTCACCAAAAACAATTTTTATCTGAAATCTATCCAAAAGAAGGAAGGGAACAAAAAAATTATGTACAGAGAATTTCATCTCTTTTTTTCCGTTGGTCTGGACAAACAATCTTTCAGTTCCTTCAATGTAAGCCGGGATAGTGGTCACTGCCAGTTCTTCTATAGCTGCTAACCTCCCGCAAAGACCTCCAAACCGGCGGATACTCTTTTGTTTTAACGGACTCCGGATTTCTTCATCCTGCCTCATCCTGAAGTCTCTTCCGGCTGGTCCCGATATTATCAGATTACCTCCGTTCTTTAGAATATCTTCCATTCGTTCAATAAGAGGTCCCGCCTCTCTTTTTTGCTTTCTCTCAACTGGAGTCAGAATGTAAAAACTCTCCAGAAACTTTAGGAAGGGTAACCTGACTATACTGTCTTTGGCGGTTCCGATATAGGGTAATGTATTTACATGCTCGGAGCCTGCTAAATAAGAGAGCATAGATTGAGTTAATGCCATTTGGTCAAGCCAGGAAGGGTGATTGGAAACAATCAAAAGCTTTCCTTGATTCCAGGGAAATCTCTTCACATAGGTGACTTCTACTCTCTTGTGGTCCCTTAGGAATTTGAAAAACCGGTGAAGGGGGTAATTGGAGAGCACTATCCAGGCAAAGACGCCTCTTTTGAAATCCGACCAAAGACGAGCCAAGTTTCTTCTCATCAGGGTAAGGCAGGCTACAATGAAAGGGCATAAGGCGATGACAAAGATTAGCAGAATTACAGCTATCGCTAAGAGCGCTAAAGCTCCCAAGCCGAATAGAAGGACTTTAATTCCTCTCACGTTACATTACCTGTGTTACCTGTAATCCCCAACCACTGTTCGAGGGTGACCATTATCATACAGAAATTTAAAGAAGTCAAGCGGTTGTACTCGTCCAGTACATTAGTGACACATAACCTCCTCTCCTTGTTTTTGTTTCCATTGTTCTAGAAATTTAAGTGGTGTAAGGTAACCCAGAGCTTGGTGTGGTCTCACTGTATTATATATCT
>Ga0315312_1001605_pt1 | contig 17191 bp, 11 predicted proteins | sample TDP7_MG_FD_203629 | JGI IMG/M metagenome (GOLD analysis project Ga0315312, IMG submission 203629) | Freshwater sediment microbial communities from Lake Towuti, South Sulawesi, Indonesia - TDP7 | ecosystem: Environmental > Aquatic > Freshwater > Lake > Sediment | place: Indonesia: South Sulawesi... | reverse complement strand
GGCGAGAGACCTGCTCGTAGGCGTAATCATCGCCCTAATCGTAGCTTACTGGGTCTGCAACACCATGGTGGTTTGGATGTTCCACACGTTTAACTGGTATCAGGGCCCGGGTCAGGCTAGGATGGTGCTGCACGACTGGTGGACATCCGGTCACGCTTCAAGGGGAGCCCCCGAAGGGTGGCGTGGCTACTGGTACATGGGCTACGGAGACCCTACGGGACCGGACATCCCCAACACCGTGACCCAGTACGTGATAGGCGCGGTGGTCGGCGTGGTCCTGCTCTGGTTGAGGGCTAGGTTTCCAGCCTTCATCTACAACCCCCTCACCATACCCATGTGGGGCCTAGTCGGAAGATGCTCAGATGTCTTTGTAATGTTCCTCCTGGCCCTGATAATCAAGTACCTGGTCGTAAGAACCTACGGCGTCATCCAGTACGAACGGAAGCTGATCCCACTGGCCATAGGCCTCATAATCGGCGGAATCCTCCTCTTCGTCACGGACGACATCCTCTACTTCGCCTTCAGGAGAAGATTCTACGTCTAACCGCGCGAACACACAACCTCCTCCCTTTTTTATTTCCCAAGGCATAATGAGAGAATTTTGGGGTAGTATTTATGAAGTCTCCTCCGCTTCCCATAACCTTTCTACGTGCCTACATCAAAAACTGGAGAGCCACTGAAGAAGGCATACTCATTTACCCAAAAGGCAACGAATTTGACAAGCTAACCTTGAGACCGCACATCACCTTTCTTATGGGTGAACCTTTGGGATGGGAATTCATCGCCACAATAAACATTGTCCCCGCTGAGAAAATGACTGAGAAAGCGGTAGAACTCTATAGGCACTTAAAGACGGCAGAATGCGAGCTAAAGTGGCATGGACTGATTAGGAGAAAACCCCGATTCAAACCCGTGATCGGTACGCGCTCTGATCCAGAGTTGGCTACGATACTGAATGTAAACGAGAGCCTTAGTAAGGCTCTTATAATGGCAAATATCAACGACCTAATGGCTAAGCTTTCTCCGAGTCAAGGCAAGGTTTCAGAAAAGAACGTGGTCGAATCTGACGCGGCATACAGTGAACCCAGGGAGATAACGTGGGTTATCATGGCTTTGAAGTCTTATACATTGCCGATTGAGCGTCTCAACAGAGCAAAATGTGAAAGTGATTTCATCAACACCTTCAAAGCCTTATCCGAGATATCTAAAATCGTTAAGAACTTGTCATTGGATAAGCTTGAAAAAAGGGATCTATGAACAAGTACTAGGTACAAACCTGTAGCGCCCATTCGTTTTCCCTAAGATATGCGTTGATGTTGATGCGCGGGCGAAAGACTTAAATTTTGATCGAATAACAACTCTATAGATAAAGATTGTTAAGAGGGGAGAGTTATTTGGATACGCCTATGTATAAGAAGAAGTCTCTGTTTCCTGCGATTTTCCTTTGGTTGTTAACATCCACTCTCTGCCTACTTTTGTTTACGCCGTATGGGGTCGTTGCTCAACCCAAACTTTCAATCCCAGAGTTCAACTTCCTTCCTGTCGTGGAAAGGGCAGACCAGGATCTTGAGCAGGTGAAAGGGCTTGTCCAGACGTTTGAGTCTTTTGGGGCGCGCTACACAGCCTCGCCAGGCTACAAGAAGGCTCGTGACTTCATCCTAAACTGGTTCAACCAGCACCACTTGCAGAACGTGACAACCCATCCTTACAACCTAACCGTTCTAGTGGACTACGGAGGCTCATTAACCCTAGATGACGGAACCATGTTTGTGGCTCATCCACTAATGCCGAACGTTGTGGCTCCAGTGAACGTCCAGAACCTAACCGGCCCCATAGTCTACGTCGGCATGGGAGAACTAAAAGACATGGACGGAAAACCCATCAGCGGCTCCATCGTCCTGATGGACTTTAACAGTGGCTTCAACTGGCTCAACGCAGCTAAGCTGGGGGCAAAAGCCGTAATCTTTCTAGAGCCCCCGACGACCAACAGGGAACAGGCCATGCAGAAACGCGAAGAAAAGGTAGCATACAGCTTTCCGAGGTTCTACCTCGAGAGTGGAGAAGCCTTCCGTCTCCTAAGGGTCCTAAGCTCAAGCCCCGCCCCGCCTAGGGGTTCCCTAAGCGGCAGAACGAGATGGGAGATGCGTACAGCCGAGAACATAATTGGGTTCGTGGGGGGCGTCAAGTACCCTGAGACCTGGATCGTAATAGGCGCATACTACGACGCCTTATCCGTCGTGCCGGCCATGTCGACCGGAGCCTCAGAAGCCGTCAGCATGGCCATATTCCTCTCCTTAGCTAAGTACTACAGCGAGAACCCCCCAGACTACACGCTCATGTTCGTAGCCTTCTCAGGCCACAACCAAGGAATATGGGGAGCTAGGGAATGGATGGCTGATTACACCTTCGGCCCAACTTACCCCCCTAGCTCACCACATTATCAAAAGAGGTCCATAGGGGAGAACGTGATATGCGCCTTCCAAATAAACATCATACCGGATACGCCCCTCCTCTACACAACGACCGTTGGAGGCTTCTATAGCAATCCAGAGGGTGGGGGGATGCCCAGTGACGCTATTGTCCTTGTAATGGACAGTTATAACCTGCTTATGAAACAAACCGGAAAGGACTACGGACTCAACCCCCAAGGCCAATTCCAGAATATACAATATGCCGAACAATCCTCTAACACGTACATCATCCAAAGTCCAAACTACGCAAGGTGGTCTGACCTAGAGACCCTACAACAAGGAACCGGCGGCGACACCCGGCGTAAGTGTCCCGTCTATCTCTTCACTACATGTAGAGCGTTGGATGTGTTCTATTATACTCCGACAGATAGGTATAGGGCTATTGAGCCTTGGTTCCCAAATGTGCAGAGCCAGATGGAGCTCCTCTACACTTGGCTCCACACATTCCTCAACATCGACTATTTGAAGCGTCTCCGTGATCCTCCTGGCGTAGGATTGCGGGGTAGAGACTGGTCCGACGTGCGCTATCTCGGGGTCGAAGGCTTACGCCAAGCCCATAATGTCTTCATGAGAAACTATGTCCAGGCAGTCATCTATAATGAAACTACGGGATGGTACACACCTCTAAGGGCCTCGCCAGACCGACAGGTGCTCCTCACAGTCTACACCGCAGGCTATGGAAGTTACAGTTCCGATATTCAGTGGAGAGATCGCCTAGCTTTTGTCAGTCTGGCCAATGAGTCGGGCGTTGCCGAGATGGTTGGAGAATGCGGGGAGGAAGGCCTAGATCGCAGTTGGGAGGAGCATTACATGTTCAATGTTTACGCTCTGGACGGTGATGGCAAGGTTATCTACGCGAGAGACTTTGGGCAGTACGCTCTACCTCAGACAATTTCATGGCATATTACCGGAGCAACTTGCTGGGGAAAGGCCAATTTTAACGTGAGAAAGGTTGTCGTGTTCCCTGTTGGAGGGTTTTTGCTCTTCGACTATGTGGACCCGAACTACTTAGACCTCTCATACTTACCGATCCGGTTAGGCGCCAGGTATCATGCCGGTCACACGCCGCTGGTCCACCATAACCTAGCCACAGGTGAGTCGTCTTACATGTATTATGCCATGGGCCGCAGCATCGCTATGGCCTTTGTTGAACCTGACGTGCCAGTTGAGTTGATCCTCTATTCGCCCTACGTAGCTAACAGGCCGTACTGCGTCTTCATAAACGCGACTGCAGAGAACCCAGATGGTTACGGGTACACGGTTAAACAGGGCCAGCAGGTTCCAATCTCGCTCTTCGACTACGCGAGGGACCTCTACTACATCGACGAGGCGAGGACCAGGGTCGCCGAGGCGGCAAAGATGACCGGAGCCTACACAAAGCTCCACCAAAAGACCGGAATCCTCCTGAAAGAGATGAGGGAAGCCCTAAACAATCACCAGTATAGCAGGGCTTACGCGAAGGCTATCGACACTTGGGGGAGCGAGATGAGCGCCTACGCCTCCCTCAGGGGAACACTGGAAGGGACGGTCTACACAGTTCCTTTCTTCTGCGCCCTCATCATACCCTTCGCCTACCTAGCCGAGAGGCTCTTCCTACACTTCGAAGGCTACAGGAGGCTGGCAGCCATGATAGGCATATTCCTATCTCTGATAGCCGTATTCTCCCTGATGCATCCCGGCTTCGTCCTATCCTCCTCCATCGTGACGGTTCTGGTCAGCTTCGCCATCATAGCCCTCATCATACCCGCCCTAGTCGTGGTGGGAGGCCAGACGAGCACGATGCTTTCCACCATCAGGAGGAAGGCTCTAGGCGTCCACATCGTCGAGATAGGCAAGGTTTCCTTTGCAACAACAGCCCTATCCACCGGGATTGAAAACATGCGGAAGACCAAGTTTAGGACATCTCTCACGCTCACCTCAGTCCTCATACTCAGCCTAGCCCTAGTGCTCTTCACATCCGTCGCCGGCGTCCAGTTCACTAAGGTGACCGAGGTTCCGGCAAAGTACAAACCCCCATACGAAGGCGTCCTCCTCCAGAGAGAATACTACGGCTCCATGGAGGGCTTCCGATTCGGAGTAGGGGTCAACGCCCTAGACTACCTACAGACCAGGTACGGAGACGAAGCCATAATAGCGCCCAGAATGTGGCTTTGGTCGCCTCACGGTTTCGCCACGGAGCAAACGGGCTTCCTCGTCGTAGGCCCCGACTACCCAGCGAAGGGGCCGATTGTAGTGCGAGCCGTTCTCGGCCTAACACCCCAGGAGGCCCGGCTGACGGGTGTCGAGCACACCCTGATAGGTAACAACAGCAGATGGTTCATCGAAGAGGACCTCTACACATGCGTATTGTCAAAGGCTTCGGCGTCGCTCCTCGGAATCCCAATCGACCTGCCAGCTAAGCCGGTGAGGGTCAACCTCTCCGGGTTAAACTTAACAGTCGTCGGCATAGCCGGCCCGCTCTTTGACAGCATCGTGGACATAAACGGAAATCCGGTGACGCCCCTGGACTTCACGGTTGCAGGTCTTCCGCCGGCCCATGCATTCAGCTGGGAGATAATTATAGTTCCCTTTAAGCTGACGTCCTACCTCCTACCCCATTGGCAGGCAGGATACGTAAGATCGCTCATGATAAGCAGCGTAGCCCTGAAGTTCCACAATGTCAGTGCAACCACGGCCAAGTCGATGGAGATCTTCAATTCCTTCATGGGCTCCACAATCCAAGTCTGGTCGCACCATGCGGGAAAGGTCTACATGCTGACCATCGCGAGGTCCGTGACGAGCACAGGAATGGCGGAACAGAGCCTAGCCCTGATCCTCGTGGGTCTCACAATCTTCAACCTCATGTTGGGAACAGTACACGAGAGGAGGAGAGACCTCTTCACCTACAGCTCAGTCGGCCTAAGCCCAATTCAAGTGTCCCTCATGTTCGTAGCGGAGGCCTTAGTATACGCAATCCTCGGAAGCCTCATAGGATACGTCATAGCAATGGCCACCGGACGCTTGGCGCTGACACTGGGCGCCGCAGTCGGCTTCATGAACTACGCGTCAGAATGGGTCGCTGGCGCCATAGGGGTCGCCCTACTGGCAACTCTCCTCTCAACAATATACCCAACCATCGTTGCATCAAGGGTAGTGACGCCGTCTCTGGAGAGGAGGTGGCGCCTCCCAACCAAGCCGGTGGGAGACGAATGGACCGTGCCCCTACCCTTCTATCCATCCGATGAGGAGGAAGTCAGAGGTATACTCGAATACGTCAGGGAGTACTTCGAGCACCACAGGAGCCCAATGGCCCCAGAATTCTCAGTCTCAACCCTTAGCTTGGAAAAGACGATGATAGCAGGCTTCGATGCCTACGTCCTAGAAGCCGAGACGAGGATCATCCCATACGAACTCGGGATCATACAGACGACTAGGATACAAACAATAAACAAAGGAGGCAGATGGAACGTAGTGATACACCTCAAAAGGGTCGCCGGATCAGCCAAACCATGGGCAGACCACAACCGACCCTTCCTAACCCGCATTAGGGGGCAATTCCTCCTCTGGAGAGGCCTATCACGGGAGGAAAGGGCCAAATACATGAAAGGAAGAATAGAAGAAGGAGGAACGTAACCATGGGAGAATCTGAAAGCACTTCTGGAGGAGCTATAAAGAGTGGTCTGACAACCATCTCGCTCCTAGCCCTCCTCTACTCCGTCTTCGTGTTTCTACCAGCCACGGCGTGGTTGCAGCTGACGATGGGCGCCGGGCTCGGTGTCTCATGGATAACCTTGATAATCTTTGTCGAGGTTTCTAGGCTTGCAGGGAAACCGGTAAATAAACAGGAAGCCACGATAATCTTCCTTCTCTCAGGCTCCGCTATAGGAGCTTCATTCTTCATAACCCGAATCTGGAGAGCCTACTACGCCCAATCCCCTGTAGCCGTGTTATTCAATTTAACCGGCAAGATCCCTTCATGGTGGGCCTCCATAAGCCTAGAGGCGTGGAGGATGAGGACGTTCTTCCATCCAAGCTGGGCCATCCCGATCTTCATAGCGTTGGTTATGTTTATCCTCGATATGGTCGTGGACATAACCATGGGACTTGTCACAAGGGAGATCTACATCAAATCCATGAAGTTACCCTTCCCCATACAACAGGTGTCGGCAATGGGAATTACAGCAGTAGTTGAGCCGACAGAGGAGCGGAGAAACGTCTTCCTAGTGGGAGTTTTAGTAGCCATGATCTATGGATTTTGTCTTTATGCACCTCCAACAATGTCGCAAATACTTACAGGAGTCCCAGGGTCAGCTCCAATACCTTGGGCAGACCTGAACAATATCGTTCAAGTGGCGCTGCCGGGGGCAAGCTTCGGGATAGCTACAAGCCTGTTGGCGCTCTTACCTGGACTAATCTTGCCTCTCAGCACGGTAATGAGCATCTTCATAGGCTCAGTCATAATCGCCCTCATCGCGAACCCTCTACTGATTAAATTTCACTTGACACCCTTCGCCACCGAGTACTTCCACGGGATGAACATAGCCCAAATCCTTTACAGGGCTAATCTGTACGCCTGGGCCGGCCCAATGGTAGGCGTTGCCATAGGAGCCGCAATCATACCCCTCATCCAAAATAGAAGAGCACTTATTGATGGTCTAAAATCCTTAGCCAGAGTTGAAACTACTGGTCAACGGCTTACGCTCACATCATTACCCGTCTTACTCGCTCTCTGGTTAGGTGCTTCAGTGTCATCCGTGGCTGTTGTCATGTTATTAATTCCGGACGCGGGCATACCTTACCTACTTGTAATGCTAGGGTTCTCTGCAGGCTGGGCCCTCATTTGGACAATGGTAGATGCCTATTCTATCGGAGTCACCGGGCTATCCCTCCAACCGCCAGGCCAGGTGCTTCCCATCTTTAAATACTCCTATATCTCTCTTGGATTATACAAAGGTGTCGACATTTGGTTCATTGATCCAGTTGTAAGCGTGGGAGGTGCCGGATGGTGCTCAACCTTCAAAGTGTGCGAGCTCAACGAAACCGATCCCATGAGTTATATAAAGGGCTATCTAATAATACTTCCGCTAAGCATGATTTTGGGCCTATTGTACGTCCAGAATTTCTGGTCTACGGCCCCCATACCATCGATACTCTATCAGTACACCGCTATAAATTGGCCCATTCAGGCTACGAATACGTCCCTTTGGATAACAGGAAAGATGTTTTACGCATTTGATCCAGCCTGGATAATTGGAGCCTTTGGCTTAACGTTAGCTGGCGGCGCAATAATAAGCTTACTAAAGATTCCCGGGAGCATAATAGGGATCGCTGCAGGTGTAAACACGGCTATACCCTTCGCGGTCACCGCCCTCATCGGAGCAATCGTCAGCAAGTTCATAGCGTGGAGGCTCAGCGAGGAATGGTGGTCCCGCAATAGGCGAATCCTAAGCGCTGGCTTAGCCCTAGGGGAATCAACAATAGTCGTTATTGTAAGCGTTATCGGCATGCTTTCTCGATCTCTTTGGGTTCTACCTTACTAAAACCATTCCCCCTTTTCCTTCCAGGCTAAAAGTCCTATAAACGAAATATGTTATTGCGTATGTTACGCGCTTGAATGCTTAACACAACTTTTAAATATTTTCTCCAATCTTAATGAATCTACTGACGCACCTTAAGTGATACGAGCATGAAGGCATGCAATATCTGTTTCTTTGTGTTCCTAATAATATTGGTGAATCCCCAAATTGTTATAAGCGAAAGTGCCCCTCAACCTTCAATCTACGGCAAAATCACAGATGCCAACACTGGTCTTCCAATACCTGAAGCCACAGTCATAATATGGGACTTAAGTACCGGTGAGAAAAACACTTTCATTACTAATGAAACTGGAGAATATTATGCTTCTGGCTCCCAGATAGTCCGTGGTGACACATATCAAATCTTTGCGCATCGAGGCAACTTCACAGCGATGACGGTAGATTATGCTCCCACCATTTATAAATTTAAATTCTCTCTAATTGAAGATTCTAAAAACGTATCTATGTCACTGGTGCCTGGCGCATCAATATTATTGGAAGGTGATATCTATACCGTTCAATCCTCAACTTTCGGCCTTCGGTTTTCAATCAGAGTCGTCGGCCCCGAATTGAGTTCTCCACCTCAACTTAACATTAATTACTTAAGCGAATACGGGGATGCATCTGACGCGCGGCTTCTAGGAATAAGTAGAGAGCTGGTGATTGTTCCAGCAAATATCTCCATCAAGCTTATCGCTGAAACATGGTTCTTTTCAAGAGAGTATGCTTTGATACAGATGGTGCTTTACGAAAAATGGAGTTGGCGCCCTGAATATTTCATTCTGGATAAGGATGGAAAGCCTTTCAATCTCAGTAAGGGCTCCAAAATAACCCTTCAGATTTCAGAACATTCATTGAGACACGGTGTTAGGATGCTCAATAACAAACTCGCCGAGGTCTCTAAGCTGTTGGGTGAGATGCAAAGCGTCGGATTTGGCGTGTTTGAGGAACGGCGAACCTTAGGAGCTGCAAGATTGAGGGTTAATGAAGCTCAAGGATACTTAGAAAGGGGAAATTACACCGAGTGTTGGAGAATTCTTCGTGATGCGTTCACAAGAGCGAACCTCGTTTCTTGGAATATCGGGAGTATGCGTTCAATCAGTATGGCAAGCGCTGTATACCTGCCTGCAGTTCTCGCGATATTTGCCGTTATACTGGCCTTCTTCCTTTTCGAAGAAGACAAGAGGAAGATGTTCTCAAGCATAGCAATCTACTTTCTCTTCTTAATCACTTTCCACCGGATATATCCGGGTACATCTCTTATAATGAACGAGAATATGCTGCTTTTCCTGGAGTCCGCCGCGATTTCCATAGCAGCAACGTTGGTCGTTATCTTCGGTGTCCCGCGCGTTTGGAAGGAGCGGCAGGTTGAGGGCGAGGTTTCGCTGAAAAGTGCTATTTCGATAATATTTTCTATGGGGAAGAGACAAATCAGGCGTAAGAAGCTGAGAGGTTTCTTTACAGTACTCTCAATAATCATTCTAGTCTTAGCCTTCACGTCATTAACATCATTTGGAACCGTTTTCGGCATAGTTTCGGAAACCTTGAAAGTAAGGTCTCCTTCAGACGGCATTCTAGTGCACCGACTTCTTAATAGGACAACCCTTTTGTCTTCACCTTTATTCTTAAGTGACTTAGATGTTCTTTCCCAAACATTCAAAATAGAAAAGTTGGCGCCAAGATTGGAAAATACGCCGAGCCTTAATCCTGTCGCTCAGCTTACGAATCCTATCGTCAACAAAGCTTTGCTGATATATGGGATTGAAGGCATAGCACCCGCCAATGAATCAGTATTCACCCATTTAAACAAGCTGGTGAGTAAGGGTGAATACCTCAGCGAAAATGATGGGAATGAAATTCTAATAAGCGCCAACCTTGCATCAAAGCTGAACGTAAATGTAAACCAGAGTGTTTATCTGTATATTTCAGGTGTTTCGGGCATCGTAGGCAACTTTACCATTAAGGGCATTTTTGACGATGATGGATATACGGGAATTATCGACCTTGATGGTCAACCTTTTGGACCTCTACGACTTCTCCCGAATGGTACTTTAAGGGTTTGTAACAGCACGGAGGTCATTCTAATGAATTGGCAAAAGGCTAATGAACTTCAGAAGAAGGTTAATGAGCTTCAAAAAGAGGGAGCGCCCCAATTTGCGGTGCTACACGAGGTCGTCTTCCGGCTAGAGAAGTCAACAAACTTGGATGAGGTGATTAAGACGCTAATATTCTCCTTTGACTACAACGTTTTTGTTTCATCCAACAATGTTATTACTTATCACTACATAGGTTCCTACTTTGAAGCCAAAGGAGCTGCTGAGCTTATAATTCCGCTGGTAATGGTTGGTCTAAATGTCGGAGCGGTTATGCTGAACGCTGTTTACGAACGACGAAGGGAGGTTAGGGTTCTCTCCGTGTTAGGATTGAACCCTGCCCACATAGCATCCACATTTGTAGCTGAAGCTATAATAATGGGTATGGTTGGAGGCGGGTTAGGTTACTTATTTGGACTCGGATTCTACCGTATCATGACTCTGTTCGGTCAGGGCCTCATGGTTCGAGAGAAATTGGAATGGTGGTGGAGCGCTGTCGGCTTCGCCATCGCCCTATCAGCATCTGTTCTCTCAGCCATTAGGCCAGCTATGTTAGCGGTAAGCATGTATACGCCTTCCATGGTTCGTAAAATTAGGCTTTCAGAGGAAAAGATGAAAGCTCGAAGAGTAGATATCTTCAAAGTTTATCAGGCTAAAGAGCTAAGTATGCCCCTAAAATTTCGGGTGAACGAGAAGCCTTTCTTCTTTGGATTCTTCTTAGGTCGGCTCAATGAATTGAAGACCGGCGCCATCGAAAGAGTTGAGACCATCGAGGAACTTCCTGAAATAGAAAAGGTTGGAGGCGAACTGGTAAATACTATCAAATTCGATTACTATTTCGCTGTTTCCGGACAAAATAGAGGGACAAAAAACGAGCTGATCTGTATCAAAAGTCCGAAAGAAGATTACTACCGCATAAAGCTTGTCTCTACACCTGCTATTCTAGGAATGCCTGAAGATGCCATTGACAGAACCATCGATTTCGTCCACGATATCTTAATGGAATGGGCTAAAAATAAGAGTAGAATACTCGGTGTTTAATGCCGCTAAAACTTAAAATTTCAAAGATGCATTTTAAGGCATTACTAGTTGACGTAATTGTATTAGGCATTGCACGCCTGATCCATCCTCTGAGAGTGGGTTACATAGGCTAAGTTGACCAGCGGCCACAAGCTCCACAAAGGGAGGGCAAGGTTTTTACCTACGATCCTTAATTGTAAGGACATAGGGGCCTAGTGGTTGGTGATGTCAGTATGAAGTACGTGGATTTCGTTGATCTCTCCTATGAGCCTGGGGAGGATGACCTTATCTGTGACTTTTTTGTGGAGCCCCTAGACACGGACTTGAAGAGGGCGGCAGGGGGAGTGGCCGCCGAGAGCTCCATAGGAACCTGGACTGAGCTTACAACCCTGAAAGGGTATGTGGAGAGGCTGCGGGCCACCGTCTTTAGCATGGAGGGAAACAACATCCGAGTAGCCTACCCCATAGAACTCTTTGAGCCCGCTAACATGCCAAACATTCTGAGCAGCGTGGCAGGAAACGTCTTCGGCCTAAAGGAGTTAAAAAACCTGAGGCTCAACGACATCCACCTACCCCCTAAACTTTTAAAGGCCTTTAGGGGACCAAAATACGGCATTCCAGGCATAAGACAACTCCTGAAGGTCCCAGAGAGACCCCTGGTGGGAACCATAATTAAGCCTAAACTCGGCTTGAAAACCGAGGACCACGCGGAGGTGGCCTACGAAGCCTGGGTTGGGGGATGCGACATAGTCAAGGACGACGAAAATCTGGGGAGCCAAGGGTTTAATCCCTTCCAAGACCGCGTCGTGAAAACTCTGAAAAGTCGAGATCGAGCGGAGGAGGAAACAGGGGAAAGGAAGGTTTACATGGCCAACATCACCGCGGAAACCAGGGAATTACTGAAACGAGCCCAGTTCATCCTGGACCAGGGTGGGGAATACGCCATGGTGGACATCCTAACCTGCGGCTTTTCCGCCCTCCAAACTTTACGCGACCAGGACTTCGATTTGGTCCTCCATGCCCACAGGGCGGGTCACGCAGCCTTCACCAAAAACCCAAAGCATGGAATCGCCATGCCCGTCATAGCCAAACTAGTCAGGGTCCTAGGGTTGGACCAATTGCATGTGGGCACCGCGGTTGGAAAGATGGCCGAAACCAGGAAGGAGGTCCAAAGGAACATCGGGGCCTTAAAGGGTGAAATGGGCAACTTCAGGGCGGTTATGCCCGTGGCCTCAGGGGGTCTCCATCCAGGCTTGGTCCCAGCCCTCATCCACATCTTCGGAAACGATTTTGTCATCCAAGCCGGAGGAGGCATCCACGGCCACAGCGCCGGAACAATTTCCGGCGCCAAGGCCATGAGGCAAGCCATGGACGCCGTCTTAGAAGGCATCTCATTAAAGGATTACGCCGAAACCCACAGGGAGCTGCAGGTCGCCTTAGAAATTTGGGAGCCAGCCTCCATAAAAGGTTAATTTTACTCAAAAGAGAGAAGTTTTGGTCAAGTATCAACACTTAATCACTTTCGGTTCTTTGCCAGTTGACACTAATTCCCTCATATATCTTAATGCTGCTCTTACATGCCTATCAACTGTTTCTATACCAGCATATTGATGCTTCTCTAACACTGGGGAACACTCCTCAGATACAATGAAGCCATCATAACCTATCCTTTTTAGCTCTCTTATGTACGCCGGATAATTTGTGTATCCAAAATTACCACGTTTTCTAACGATTTCGCCGGATGGTGACTCATCGAATCCTAAGGAACCATAGTGGGAGTGGACGATGCCCATTTCCTTACATGCCTCAACCGCTTCATGTATATATTCATCGCTCTGATTAGCACCGAAAAGCGGTACATCCAAACATAGCTTTACGTTTTCCATATTAACTTCTCCAACCATTTGAAGCGCATCCTCGTATCCCCAACTTATTACCGGTGGATGATTTTGGAGGGCAACAATGATTCCATATTCTTTTGCCCATTTAGCCACATCTCTGATTCCCTCGATGGCCCATCTCCATCTCTGGCTCTGTGTCACAAAATTATTTTCGAAGTCGTGCAGTCTACGGCCAAAATCATAGTATCCAAGGCCATCATGTCTATGGGTTCCTGGCCAACAGGCGAAAACCTTGACTATACTCGTTTCTAAATCCTTTGCGAGTTCTATACATTCTTTAACCATACATAGGTTGTTTTCTCTGTCTTCTATGAGGGGTTTGGTGAAATTTGACATCGTTTCAATAGCGGATATCGCTATGTTTTTTGAATCTGCAAATTCCTTAATCTCCTTTCTGGTTTTCTTGTCTAGGTCACAGGGAAGTGCAACTGGCCTCTTCGTTTCTATAGATATACCTTCAAAGCCAAGTTCCCCAGCTTTCGCGATCTGCTCCTTAAGAGACAAAGCTCTGCCTTTGTACCATAATCCACAGTATGTAACTGTAAACAAACCCATTTTTATCATTTTAAATCACTTTTATTGCTCTGAAAAATACTATTTATTTTCCCTCATATAAAGCTGATAACACATTAGTGGCTTTTGCTCATTGAGCCTATATGAACATAAGGGCTTTTATGCCCTCCGAGGAGGATTGGGCCCTCGTCCTGGGGGTGATAGGTGGTGCTGGCGCGTCATCTGCCCTAGATGCAGGTCCCGGGTATTGTAAAAATTGCTAATTTTTGCAACAATGATACTGCTGCCGTATTGCGAGTACAAAACAGAATCGAAAAGAACAACATTTGAGGTACCGATGATTTTTATCACTTCATTAGGGGGTTAAGGGGTGAGCTTAAAGCCACAAAGTTCCATACCGAACTTCATATAGGGCCAAAGTATCTTGTGGTTGTTTACCGCGAGCTTTATGGAGAAAAGGTTATTATAACCGCCTACTTTACTTCTAACGTCGCTAGGGTTAAAGGCGAGGTAATATGGAGAAAGTCGCAATAAGCCTAGAAAAGATCGACTTGGACTATGATGAGGAGGCTGACGTGCTATACATGAGCTTCGGAGAACCAAGGGAAGCCAAAGACAGCGTTGAAGTTGAAGATGGCGCCATATACAGAATCGCAGACAACGAAGTTATAGGCATAACAATAACAGACTTCAAAGCCAGAACCCTCAAAAATAGGTTACTTTAGAACAGCCTGTTCCCTGAAGCACACAGATACCTTATCTTATTGAGGTTAAACAGAGGCGACTTCCCAATGAGGCGAAGCACCGGACACCTCCGCCCTATGCTGAGGACTAATTCGTGTTTTTCCTTTCTCAATATTAAAAATCAAAGGGGATAAGTTGTCCTACCCTTGGTAGAGATGCACCAGGGAGCTTATTTAAGGGCTGAAGGATGACCCTCTTCCGTGGGGTTATGGTATTGTATATCTTGGTGCATTCGCGTAACTCGTGCTTGCACGGGGCAAACATTTTCTATCGCTTGGCTTTTATAGTATCGCTAAAAGCGATAATCTTTTATCACTTTTAGTGATGGTATATAAGGAGAGTGATAGTTTGTCCATGAAGAACATCTTCGCTCCTACAGCTTCTCGGGTAATCCGGTGCTTTCTCTGTGAACCCGAGCGAGAATGGACTATTCTTGAGTTGTCTAAGGTTTCTGGCGTTAGTTATGGGCATGCGCACAAATTGGTTAAGACACTTATTAAGCTTGGATTTTGTAGAGAGATTTCGCGTGCAAGGATTGTTGTGGCAAATCCAACAGAGTTGCTTAGCAGGTGGGCAAGTTATTACGATTTTTCTTTACAGAATGAAGTGATTGCCTATTATTCCTTAGACACGAATTTAGATGATTTTGTTAAGCGATTGTCTGCTTTAGGAAGTCAAGATCTGAGATATGCCCTCACGCTTCATGCTGGCGCCACTTTGGTGGCTCCTTACGTTAGACCCGCGAATGTCCATTTGTATGTGGAGTCTGAAAAGTTAAGTGAGTGGGAGAAGCTCTTAGGTCTTCAATTGACCGAGCTGGGGGGTAACGTTTTTCTTGTGAAGCCTTATGATGAAGGCGTTTTCTATAAGGTTCAAGAGGTTAAGAGAACTAAGGTGGTTTCGAGTGTCCAGTTATATGTGGATTTATATAATTATTCTGCACGTGGGAGAGAGGCTGCGGAACATTTAAGGAAGGAGGTTATCGGATTCTAAGGTGATTTTGAATGGCTGTTTGGAACATTGGCATGTATTCTAAGAGTGTCACCGAATCGTCTAAGAGCGTTTTGCTTGAAGTCCTGCGGATTCTGAGTGGCTACAGGGATTATTTGGTTCTAAGTGGGGGGTGGGCGCCGTATTTCATTTTGGAGAGGTTTGGTGAGGGTGGTGAGCATTGCGGTTCTGTTGACATTGATTTTGTTTTGAATCCTCGTTTGATTGATTTGCGGGTTTATGAGACTATTATTTCATTAATTAAGAAGAGAGGGTACAAGCCGTATGTTTCTGAAGATGATGAAGTTTTACCGTATAGATTTTATCGTCATGTCAAGTCGCCTTTAAATGGCACGGAGTCTAATATCGAGGTTGATTTTATTAGTGAGCCTGATGTTATACAGAGGCTTTCGCCGGATAGTTTTTTGGCTGTGCAGAGGGATTTGCAAGCCGTTGTGATTCGTGGCTCCAGCGTAGTTTTTTCTCATAATTTTGAACATGACATTGAAGGCGTGTTGCCTAGTGGAGCAGAATCGCGGGTGGTGGCTAAGGTATCTGATGTTGTGGGCTGTTTGGCTACGAAGGGCTTAGCGATGAAGGGTCGATATAAGGAAAAGGATGCTTACGACATATTCCTTGTTTTGAGGCATTATCGAGGTGGATCAAAGAAGGTAGCCGAGGAAATACGCAAGTTCCCTGGTGAGTTAGTGGTTGCTGAGGCTTTACAAGAGATACAAGATAGATTTAGAAGCGTTAGGTCGGAAGGGCCATTCCAGGTTGCTCATTTCCTTGCACCAGAAGACGAAAGACTAAGAGAACGAATTCAAGGAGAAGCATATGCCGTAGTAAGGATGTTCTTTGAAAGTCTAAAAGGAACGAAGTAACCCTCATTCAGACTTTCATGGATAATCCAATTGAATTACGTAAAAAATTGCGTGGTTGGAAAACTGATGCAAAGTTTAGAGGCTGATATCCTGGTTCGGGGCTGCACCATCCTTCCCATGGTTGGCCCCGAAGTCATAGATGGGGGGCTTCTGGCCATAGGGGACGATAGGCTAAGCTATGTGGGAAAGGCTTCCAGGGCTCCAAGGATAAGGGCGGAGAAGTTGATAAACGGCCGCGGGAAGGTCGCCCTCCCTGGCTTGATTAACTGCCATACGCACGTTTCCATGACCCTCTTTCGGGGGGTTGGGGAAGATCAAGCCTTGGACCAATGGTTAGGAGAGACCATTTGGCCCCTAGAGGCGAAGCTTAAGCCCCGCGACATTTATTACGGCGCCCTTCTGGGCTGTCTAGAAATGATCAAGGGCGGCACCACCTGCTTCGCCGACATGTACTTCCGCGAGGACATGGTGGTCAAGGCCGTGGAAGAGGCTGGGCTCAGGGCGGTTTTAGCCCCAGGAATCATCGAGGCAGGAAACGAGGAGCGGGGAGAAGACCTCCTAAGGGAGGGCATCAAAATTGTTCAAAAGTATCATGGGAGCACCCGAGGTAGAATCAGCGTCAATTTGGGTCCCCACGCCGCCTATACCTGCAGTCCCCATCTCCTGAAGAGGGTTCGAGAAGAAGCCTCCAGGCTTGGGGTGGGCATCCACATCCACCTAGCCGAGTCAGAGGGGATGGGGAAGCAGATTAAGGAAAGGTATGGGCTTACCGAGGGGGAGCTTTTGGAAAGCATCGGCTTCCTGGGGCCAGATATCCTCGCCGCCCACTGTATCCACCTCTCCACCAAGGAGATGGAACTCCTGGCAAGGCACGGCGTTAAGGTGGCCTACAACCCCGTGGCCAACATGAAGCTCGCCCTAGGCACCGCCAGAATAGGGGAACTCATGGACCTGGGGGTAAACGTGGGCTTGGGAACAGACGGGCCCGCCAGCAACAACAACCTCGACATGCTTCAGAAC
>Ga0315312_1001604_pt1 | contig 17195 bp, 14 predicted proteins | sample TDP7_MG_FD_203629 | JGI IMG/M metagenome (GOLD analysis project Ga0315312, IMG submission 203629) | Freshwater sediment microbial communities from Lake Towuti, South Sulawesi, Indonesia - TDP7 | ecosystem: Environmental > Aquatic > Freshwater > Lake > Sediment | place: Indonesia: South Sulawesi... | reverse complement strand
TCACAATAGTTGATCCATAATAGGATCTAAGTTACAGTTAGTCGATACTTCCTTTATATACTCTACGAAATTCCCTACCAAGAGATGGGGATGGCTCTGCTACGAGGCTCTCCATTATAGCTCGACTATTTTGGCTGGAACATTGAGAAAAGTTGGACATTTTTGTTATAGATCACCTATGATAACTAAGACGATACGAATGATACTGGGCGAATACCTCTCAAGCACGAGGAGAGCCACAAATGAAACTTCGCAAGCAGGATCGCGAATATTTTCAATAGAATATTTGCGTGAACCGACTGGCGGAGTTTAATTCGCTGTCTGCGTAAGACAGAGCCTAGGTCTGCTTGCTTCCACATTTCTCACAGAATTGCGCATCGGCTGGGAGTGAGGTTCCGCAGTTGATGCAGAATTTCTGTGTGGGCACTTCGGGTGCGACTCCAGGCGGAGCTGGCTTTACAGATGGCCTTCTCTTCATCAGTACGAGCGCGGCGACCAAGGCTACTACTATGACGATTGCGATTCCGATGTAGAGGCCGTACTCCTCCATGAACGGCTTCTCTCCTGTACTTGTCGTAGCAGTTATGGTCGTCGTGATCGTCGTAGGCGTGGGCGTGGGAGTAGGCGTCGGCGTAGGTGTAGGCGTTGGCGTAGGAGTCGGGGTCAGCGTGGGGGTTGGCGTTGGTGTAGGCGTAGATGTGGGAGCGGTGGCGACTTGGAACCTGTAGCTCACTTGATTGTTTCCAAGGTTCGGATCATCATACTGGGAGCTAGGATCTACCACCCAAGTTGCTGTATGCGATCCTGCGGGATATTTCATAGGATCAGTATAAACCGTAGAAGGAGTTGTCCCGGCCACTGTTAAAGTGCCGCCTCCAACCGTGACTCCGTCGACAGTGCAGAGAATATCTACAGGGTATGGCCCAGTAGAAGTAGTCGCTACAATCCTTAACTGAACATTAAGTGTCATCAGATCCTCAGTCGTAGGATTCACAGGCGTAATCGAAGGATCGTAAACAGCCCAATCAACGGTCTTAGGTGTAGGTGTAGGCGTTGGTGTAGGCGTCGGTGTAGGTGTAGGCGTTGGCGTAGGAGTCGGTGTAGGTGGAGCAGAAACTATAACGGTTGCAAGTACCACATTGCTCCACATGCCAAAATAGTCTCTTGCACGAAAGCTAACTGTATAGTCTCCTTTCGCGTACGTGTGGGTTGGATTTTGTTCAAAGCTTTCCGGGCTGCCATCGCCGAAATTCCAATATCTCGTAATGCTGTCTCCTTCCGGATCAGTGACAGTCGGTGCGGAGAATGTGACGGGAACACCTTCCGTGGCATGTATTATTTGTCGGCTTAGAGCGGAGGCTGTCGGAGCAAGATTTGCAATGTAGTATTTCCAGTAGAATTCAGTGTCCAAGTCACGTGAATTCTGCCACTGCCACAGGTTAGTCGCAAGGCGAAGCGGCCCCTCTCCCCAGTTCGCAGGGATAACGGAATTGACGGAAGCAAACGAATCCCAGTCAGGAATTGGATACCCATAAATGTCTGCATCCATTTCATGTGCCCCAAGAGTGAACTTTGTGTCCTGTCCCACTTTCAGAGACGTCTTACAGATTAGGTCCTCATGATCAACAGATCCAGGGCCATCACGGCTGTATTCCCCAGACTCTATGAAGCCAGGGGGACCTGAGAGCTTAAAATACCACTCTCCGGCTCCTTTAGCACCTCCGTCATGATCGTCATATATGTATGACTTATAGTAGTTGAATGTTAGATAGTGTTCCCCCCATGGATATTCAGGAGACACTCGCTTGATGAAACTCAATGGAACTAATATTGAAACCGTTAGAACAGCTACCAGTAACACAGAGCTTAGCTTTCTCAACCTCTTCCACCATCTTCTTGATTTGACGCGTGAAAAGATTGAAAACAAGTATATCTTCAGGCTTATGCCTATAAATAGGTATAGGAGATCCCAGATATCTACCAGAATCATTCACTACTTTTAGACGCGGATTAATCCGAAGTCTCGGCCCGACTGAATTTGAACCATGAATTCTTGTGTGTGAAGAGCATAGTTACACAAGATTCAAAGAGGTTTGGGTTATTTCGACTGAACTTGCCGAACAAGTTTCACTATTTTTATTATAGATAGACTATGACAGAGAAGAAGACTCAAACAGTCTTGAAGCTGAAGCAAGCCATACCCTACGATATGCTGGCTGTTCTTGAATCTCTATTCTTTCGATCCTATACGACTGATCCAATACCAGAGACTCATAGACTGAAGCATCTGAGGAAAGAGAGGATAGTCGTAACCTCTGTTGACATGGCGAAGAAAGGGCTGGACCTGATGAATCACATTAAGCAGAGGCAGATAGAAGGACAGCCCTACCGCGTGAAAGAGTGGAAAGAATACATCTCAAACAACGGTCTAACGGTGAGCACCTACGAGTCTATCAAGACAAGACTTCTAGCGTCTGGCCTTTTGCGTCAAGAGAGCAGGACACTGCGAGTCTCAAGCCCAACAGAGTTTGAGTCCATTCTGGCCAAGATGCTGAATGCGGTTCAAGTTTGGAGAGAATACGGAAGGTGACGCATGATGGATAGGAAAGAGGATCCTGTTGAGAAGATTGCGAAGGCTATAGAGTCTTGGATTAGGAAGGTTGAAGAGATCGAGCGTAGGCTTAGGATTCTTTCAGGCTCTTGAGGTCCCGGGCTATTCTACGCATCTCTTCTCGAAGCTCAGTCAGCGTTCTGGCCTGCGAAGCCAATTCTTCCTCGAGCATGCGCCTTCCTGAATGAGCTAAAGCCAAGTCGGCTCTCAGCCTCTCGATCTCAGCCTTGCTGGCTTCCAAGTCTTTTTGAAGGTCCTCGGTCTTCTTGTTGGCGCTGAAGTCAGCGGTCACGTATTTGCGAGCTATCTCATCCAAGTCGTGCGAATCAAAGTAGTTTTCGCGGGACCCAGGCAGCCTATGGCCCATCAAAGCTTCCTTCGTGTCTTCATCGATTGGAGAAGCATTCAAGATCTTTCGGAAAGACTTGCGGAGCGTATGAGTCCAGACGCAGCGCGGATCTAACCCTATTCTTTTCGCCAGGTTCTTCACAAGCCCTAGAACTCTGATTCGACTCATCCTCTCTTTCCGAACTCTGCAAGGAATAGGCTTGAAAATATAGTCATCATCCCGTAGCTCTCCCTCTTGACTGATTCTATAGTCCAAGTAGTCTCGAAGAGCTTGGGCGGCTTCAACTTGAAGGAAGGTATAGTAGTGGGATAGGCCGTAGCCAGATAGCTTCGTATCCACTTGATTCGTAATCTTCAAGCGCACCGGTATCTTGATCTCTGGATAAAGCTGCCCCCGAACCATGCCTACACGCCAGTTTAAGAGGCAGTTGACGCGAACACCGGATTGGAAGAGGCAGAGAATAATCGCTTTACTCCTCAGCCTCAAGATGCCTTGCTTCTTGAAAACATCGGCCATCCTATAAATCTGGTTCTTGCTAGGGATAACCTCGTACGCAACCTTCTTTCTAATCTTCTTGATCCTGTCAACACGCCTAAACTTGATCGCTCGGTCATGATACTCATAGAAGCTTTTCAAAGCGCCCTGAATCTTGCAAGCTGAAACAAGCTTGTCCTCCTTGAGAAACTGCTGAACGATGCTCATCACGGTTTTCCGAGCCTCATCCGGTCGCAGATCCAAAAGCTGATGAGGCGAAAGACCAGACCGAACAGAGACAATATTCAAAGAGCGAAGATAATCATCTCTCGTACTCTCGCTACGATAAACACCAATCCAATCACTAACCAAAGGATCGTTCAACAAACCATCATAACACTTAGGACCAGATGCAAACAGGCCATTCACGCGAAGGCGACTCAAAAGAGCCACCCCCACTTTAAAAATGTCATCTGATACAACAAAGTCGCGAGAATGAGAACCCTATTATTTCATCTGGTCCATCTCTAGGGAAGACTTATCAGCCAAGCCATGAGCGATCACACATCCTCTGCAAAAGGTACCTTTTTTCGCTTCTGCTTTCATCATCCGCCTGTGTTAGCGTTCTCGATGAAACCATGTATTTAAGTGCTGACTCATGAACTATTTCGTTGGCAAGTTGGGCATCGACTTGAAGATAGGCCTATTGACTAGGAATGAGAGAGCTTGGTGTTCTTCCAAAGTCAAGCAAGCTTTTATCAGGAACGCAGTTGAACCAGTATGTTTCAGCTTTTCGAACCTGTCAGCGCGAGTCGGCATGCTTCCTGAAGTATCTTTCGGGGAAGTGGACTTGCTCAAAGAGTTGTCGGCGCTCTTGGTGCGCCCCATAGGAAGAGGTTCGTTGGACGAGATAATCTTCCAGCTGAATATTCTTCATGAACTCGCTAGAAACGGGTTGCCTGTGGTGAATCCGCCTGCAAGCATCGAGAAGGGAGCTGACAAGTACTACACGCTTGCACTGTTGAGCGAGAACAATCTTCCAGTGCCTAAGACCTTCATAACAGAGAATGTCGAGGAAGCCTTGAAGGCTTTCCAAAGATTTGGAGGAGACGCTGTTGTGAAACCTGTCTTCGGTTCCAGAGGAATTGGAGCAGCAAGAATATCTGATTTCGACATTGCGGAGAGAGCCTTCAGGACGCTAAGATTCTATCGTCATGTGATCTATGTTCAGGAGTTTGTGCCTCACGGAACTAGAGACATCAGAAGCTTCGTTATAGGAGATAGAGTCGTTGCGGCTATGATGAGGGTTTCAAGCTCATGGAAGACAAATGTGAGCAGAGGCGCTAAACCCGTTCCGCTCAGCCCAACGAGCGAGATAGAAGAGCTAGCCGTCAAAGCGGCGAAAACGATCGGTTGCCAAATAGCAGGTGTCGACCTCATGGAGGGCAAGGGGGGTCTCGTTGTAAACGAGATTAACTCACAGCCAGGATGGAGAGGCCTTCAGACAACTACAAAAGTTGACATTGCTGATGAGATCGCCAAGTTCTTGATAGCGAAGGCTAGGCGATAGAATATGGACGCCATTACGAGTTTTCCCGTAACACGCTTCAATCTTCAAACAGGCAAAGTTGAAGAGACCAGCGACCGAGTAGTCTCGGAGATACCTATAAGAATAGTGATTAACGAGACTCATTACGCGACCATCTTCTGTACGCCAACAAATCTGAGAGAACTAGTTGCTGGGCATCTTCTCTCTGAAGGATTAGTTGACTCTTTCGAAGAGATTACTTCCGTCGAAATAGATGAGAATTCACAATGCCGCGTTACCATTGCCTCGGAAAAGAGCGTTCAGGAAAAGCTTGCCATGATCACCCCTTTCACTAGAATAATCACTAGCGGATGCGGAGCTGAAGTCCCTTGGCCATTCACCAAACTGAAAGACAGGCTAGGCTTTAGAAAGGTCACTTCTAAACTAGAAACGACAGCCGGTTGCGTTCTAGGCGCTGTCAGGAATTTAAATGCTAAAGCATCAATATATAGGCAGACAGGTGGCGTTCATGCATCAGCGCTTTACTCCAAGGACGGAGTCGAACTGGCGTTCGGCGAAGATGTTGGCAGACACAACGCAATAGATAAGGTAATAGGCGCCGGCGCAGAACGCCACTGTAAGTTCGGTGAGACCTTCGCAGTTTCAACTGGGAGATTGAGCGGGGATATCGTCTTGAAGATCGCTAGAGTAGGTATTCCCATTGTCGCTTCAATAAGCTCAGTCCTTAGTTCAGGCGTAGATGTTGCAGAGGCTACTGGAGTCACTTTGATCGGGTTCGCCAGGGGAAACAGAATGAATGTGTACACCCATCCGGGCAGGGTGCGCGCGTCCAAGGCTGGGTACGAAAGATCTAATTGCGAAGGCTCACCGCTCACGCCTATTCGTAGCTAGACCTTGATATCAGGGGAGCTGCGAAAGCGCTTCTGTAGATGCTCAAACTAAGCCTTCGGCGGCTGAGCTTTCAAATCTTGAATGAGCTTAGGAATCCCAGATGAGTCGAGAGGCCCGACCAATACTTTCCACCCAGACGACTCTTCTATCTCGCCGCTCAGCCTAGCAGCTCTTCCAGGTATTATCAAGTTCCGATGCTTCACCTTTTCCTCAACCTTCGTAGTCTTTATGGCTTCAGCGACCTTATCTGCCGTCAGCTTTCTTCCAGCGACGGCGCTCTCCACCGAAAGGCCCTCTGTATCAACCACAAGAAGATGGCAAGTGACTCCTCCTGACTCTATGTCTGAAGCGACCGTATAGTATGTTAAAGCGAAGTTCGAAGTGAATAAGAGAGGCGAGTTCTCATCCGCCGTTCCGAACATCTTTAATCCAGGTTGAACAGCGACAGGTTTTCTCGGGTCGGTATACAGGTTTTGTCTTAGTATGACTGTTGGGAGAAGGACCCAGCCTTCGAAGCTGTGCATTATCAGTAGATCCGCATATCTGGAAATCAACATTGAAGCAAGACAGGCTTCCTTCCAACTCGATATTTCAGGCATTTCCTGCCTATTCGACCAGACGACCAATGGAACCCCGATCAGGGGAAATCCGAGAACTTCATCTTCCTCTTTGCATGCTGATCTACGAAGCATTGTGAAATTGCTGATTGTCTCGCCTAGACCTTCATCTGAGAACGTCCCTGGATCGAGAGCAAGATCCTTCACTCCAAATTCCAGCAGAGTTTTCGCCATAGACCTTAAGAGCTTCAGGTCGTTCGGAGCGAAAACAGCGAGGGGAGAGTTGTACATCAAAGCAAGTTCAGCCATCTCTTTCCAATTGTCCTTCGTCGCTGCGTAGACTAGTGGCTTGTTCTTGGCGGCTACAACAAGTCCAGATTCGATGACATTCGGATTGAAGGAGCAAAGTACAACGGGAAGCTTCGTGTTCTCGATGACTTTCTTTACCGTCTGTTTGAATCTTTCCGGATCGTTACTCGTAGACCGAATCGCGATGGCATCGAGTTTCAGGTTTTGGCCGATGTAGGGATAAGTAAAGTTCTCGACATCCTTTACTCTTTTCACAAGTTCATCTTCAAGCATCTCGTCTGTAACATCGATAGCGATAGCCGTGGGGTTGAAGTACGTGAACTCGTGGCGGTACATTACAAGTTTGCCGCCTATTTTGGCAGCACGTTCACCTGAACCGATCGCGATCTCCTTAACGGGTGGCTTCAGTGTCTCCCAAAGCTTGGCAAAGGCTTCTTTATAGTTGTCTTTCAGGAGAGGTGGACAGTGCTGTAAAGTGGCCTCTCTGTTGACTAACTTCGTCGCGAACGCCATGCAGTTCTCTTCACCGCACTCCTTGCAATTCGTCTTTGGAAGAAGCTTGTAGACATCTATTGGACTGAGTTCTTTCTTAGGCGTGGATTCCATCCTCCTTTTAGATTCTTATCGTTACCCAGTCGGCGATCTTCGACGCATCCGCCTTACTCGTGCTCATGAGTCCGGCAACAATGTCCCTGACAGTCTTCACAGCCGCAGGGTGCATCATCATGAAATAATCGACGCCGGTGAGAAGGAGAGTTAAAGCTGTCACTGTCTCCCATATGGGGCCTCTCAATTCACGTGGTCCCCACTGAGGGTCCATCTTCAACCATGCCTCTCTAGCCGCCCAAGCATTAGTGGTTCCAGATGACATTGGATGTTGCAGTTCCGAGTCGCCCATTAAGGCGGCTAGACGTGTGCGCTCCATTACTGTGAAAGCATAATCTAAACCGTAGCCAAGGGCTGCTGTCGTCGTGTCGATAACTATCTGCTCTTTAGGAAGAATCTCGTATAGTCTACGATCTAACTCTCGCGCTTTGTTCAGATCCATCGCAGTGAATGCGATTACAACATGCCCGTACCTCTTGATCGCTTCTGCCGCTCGTTTAATATTCATATCTAGAGTGACCGAGTTGAAAAGCAGTCTCTCTCCTTGAGCAACTTCCGCTACCTTCTCGAACACCTCAAGGTCCTTGTGCGCGTCACCACAGCCCCCTATCGCCAAAGGCACATCGACTGCTTGAAGAACATTCTCCACAGTCTTGGCAGCTTCTTTAGGCGAGGTATTCTTCACCAAAGGATCTATACTGACGAGATGCAGATTCACTACTTCAGCGCCAAATTTCTCGACTGATCTTTTAGCCCAAGCTGCAGGGTCCTCGAGAACATCTTCAACATGCATCTTCACGGGCTTTGCCAAAGGAATCTTCGTGTCGAAGACGTCGAGAGACAATATTGGAAGATGAGGCATCATGCCCTCGAAGAGATAGTATGCTGGAAATCTCTCGCCACCTATAGTTACTGACTTTCCACGAGTTCCACCTTCGCTCTTCGTCGCCCCAATCTTCACTTCAACTATTTTTCCAAGGTACTCCATCACAGGCGGCTTGAACTCGAGCTCAACAATCTTTGCCGGCTTAACCCTTGTCGGGATCACAGCCTTGGCAGGGGCAGCTACCCCCGTGCCCGGTTGAATCCAGAGCTCCAGTTCATCAACTTCAAGGTCCACATCCTCGAGTTCAATCTCTTGGAATTTCGCTAGAAGTTCGAGCAGTTTCGGGCCGAACCTTAACGTTGTACTCTCGTCTTTATTGCTTTCTTCTCCCACGGCGATTCACTCCTTCTTCTTGACAGTTCGAATAACCATTTTCTTAGCGCGTATTCTCGCGTTCTTCAGGATGATCTTGAACCCGCCACCGGCGATAGGCATAGTTGGAACTGCTGTAGGAGGCATGGCCGGAACCTCCTCTCTTTCTTCCACTGGAGGAGCTTCGGTCGGCACGGCCTCCCATCTCTGAACTACGGGATGGCCTTTGGTCTCTAGAGATTTCTTCAATTCTTCGACTGTCTTCACGTCATTTTCCGTCGATATCTTGTCAATGACTTCTTTGGGGATGAAGTCTCCGACACGTTCTTTGAGCACCGCAGGCATCCATACAACCCTACTCCATCCCCCATCTGCTTGAAGAAACTTTGGAGATCTCATGTATTCAATCGAGATCCCGTGAAAGCCATCAACCTGTCTTCCTCCTGCAGTTGAGTCGGCCATCGTAGAGAACGGAAGGCCGTTAACTGTGACGCCCTTGAAGTCTCTATGCACAATACCTAAGCCGTCCACTTCAGGTATGTAGAAGGCTGTCCCTTCGAAGCAGCCGCATGAGGTGTGAGAAAAACCGAAGGCTGTGTACAAGTGAACACGAGTTACCTCGCCGAGAGACTTCTCTTTTACAGCTTGATTGATTCCACCAAATTCCCCTTTAAGTTGGTCTAAGAGTTCGCCCCTTTCAATCTTGAAGACTGGGCCTTTCGGATCCACTCTCGCCGCGGCTCTTCCGTCGAACCAGCTTATCGCTCCGCAGTTAGCGTATCGTTGAGGTGTGATAACGCAGACATGGGTTGGTGCGAAAGATTGGCATAGGGTACATCCATAAAACGAGTCTACCTCTTCGTCTTTCAGACCTCGTGCTTTTGCATCGCGGGCGTCATAAATTTTCTTCGCTTCAACCCACATCTCTTCAACTTTCTTTGGGTCCGTTATGAAAGCTATCTGTATCTTCTCTATTATCGGCAGCTCACTCTTGAATAGCCTCTGCAGCACCTTCCCTATGACTTGGAGTGAGTTGACGCCTCTCTCGTAGGATCTCTTCCCAAGTCTTATCCAGATGTCGTACCTTTGGTTCAGATGCATGAACCCTTCGATATAGTTGCTGTAGGCATGGATTCTGCGTTCTACGACTCCTTCGAGCTCCGGCTCAAGTTGTTTTCCCGCTACTTCTATGTAAATTCCGAGGGGATAGCTTCCTCCTAGCTTCAAGTCTTTAAGATCGGGGCCCACGATGGTTATCTTCCCATCCTCAACGTTGTCCAGGCTCTTGACTTTGACCAGCTCAAACTTCTGCTGGATATCGGGACCTCCGAACTCAACGTACATGTCCGGTTTTCGAATCCTTTCTCCTTCGTATATTACTCCAACTCCGACAGGGATATCTTCAAACATGGACATTCTTACTTTCCCCCCAAAAGCTTCACGATCATCTCAAGATTATCGCGCCAATCCTTAACTGGGATATTTGCAAAGGACCAGGTTGCGTGGGGTTGATAAAATCTATCTAGAGAGATCGTCTTCAGATCTGGCGAGAAATGCTTTAGTCCTGAGAGAATAACCCACTCCATATGGTATGGGATCCCAGCGATTAGAAGAAGATCATAATTACCCTTTCCGTCGAAACCTTTCCAGTCTGGATCTTTAAGTCGATTCGCTATGTCTACGGCTGGCATCCAAGCGGCTGGTTTGAGATTCCTCTTCACGAACTCTGGAAAAATATGCGCCGTAGCCACCACGGGTATCGTACCTGCCTTGGCGATGCGAACGAAGTAATCAATAGCCTTCTCGCTGCCGAGTTCTGTCTGAGCGACCTCATGCCCGATGGCAAGTAGAGGCCGCTTAGCCCTCTTTAACATTGCAGTAACAACTTCGGGCTTCGTGATGACTGAGGCTTTCAGCGGACCAGGGATCTCCGCCTTCTGCCAGGGCTCTGCTACTGCCATGGCTACTCTTTCCTCTTCCTTATCAGTCTTGGCAGTAGGGTTGGATCAGGAACTGTTCCTTCCCTCCATCCTTTCTTATCAAGAAGATTCATTATCTCGTCTTTCATCGTTATCGGAACATCAGCGATCGTCCGCACAAACAGTTCGACATCGTCAGGTAGAGTTCCGTATAGCCTCTTGTGCAGATCGATGTAATGTGTAAGCTTTATGGCACGCCCTCTAGTCGTGTCATTGGGTCTCATACAGAGTTTCGCTATCATAACTGTCGCTTCCTCTTTGGTCTCAGCGGCGTAGAAGAGGTGTTCAGGCGCTGGACCAACGTAAACGCGATCTCCAGTTCTAGCATCATAGACGTACCAGTCCTCCTGACAGTCTTTCCTACCGAGTAGCATACGCCTGTACTTCGCGCCGTGGGGCCCAACGACCACTGGAATTCCCAGTCGCCAGAATCCGCTTGCGATAGCAGCAGCCTTCTGAGACATCGCGCCCCATGCTATACCTACAGCGCCAACTCGATTGAGGATATAGTCAGCGATCTCCTCATAGTTTCCGCGGAGATTGCGTTTAGCGAATATGCTGGCGATCTTGATCGCCGCTCCAGCGATATGGGAATTCGATACGCAGGATCCCACATTCGTAAGGCAGCCAGCATCGAAAGCCCCAGGAAACTCCTCGTAGGGAGTCTTGCCCTCCTCATTCCGGTGCATCGCGATGGACATCGCTGAGCAACCGGAGGCTGTCACAATGTACCGCCTCCTCGCAAACTCCTCGCACATCTCTGCAACCTCATCTCCTCCGTGAGGATAGTTGGCGCAACCTACGAACGCTACGACCCCAGGAATTTCTCCTAATACTATCGGGCTACCTACGTTTCTTATCTCGATGTCTTGAATTGCGCCTCTGCCGACTCTAATCTTGAACTTCTCTTCTTTCAGTTTCTTTTCAGCAGCTCTCTCCATGTAGCTGTGTATGGGAAGCTTCACTGGGCAGGCGCTCTCGCATTTTCCGCAGCCGATGCATCTATCAAGTAACTCTGCAAGCTGCTCAATCTTGCCTTCTGCGACTTTGCTTAAGGCTTCAACTATCGGCAAGTCGTTTGGACAAGCACGCCTACAATCGTCGCATTTCCTGCATTTCTTCGCCCCATTTATCATTTCATCAATATTCGGAATGCTCTTGAACTTGTTGCGCTTGGGAGCGACCTTCAAAACGGTTTTTACCACGACCTCTCCAGTCTTAGCTGGATTGAGAATGAGAACTCCGGGAACTTTCCCCTCAACCAGATCTGATACAATCTCATCCGCTCGATCTGGCGTTCTATCAGGCAATCCGAGGCAGTTCTTGTCGCTGGTCGCTATGAGCGGCGCATGTATCTTCTCGGCTTCCACAAGCGAATCTGCTCTAATGCATTGCTCATCGACCACGATTACATCAGGGATTCCACTTCTTATGAATCGCAGCTGCCATGAGATAGGCCCAACTATCTTCGCTGTTGGCTCGTACCTTGTCAAGTCGTGGGCTGTACAACACAATCCGCACACTTCAACTGAGCTGTAAAGCCTATTCTTCTTGAGATAGTCGACTATTGCAACTGAAGGGGGAACATTGTGACCTATGACCAGTACAACAGGTTTTGCCGAGTCTATGGCTCCGAAACCTATCTCTGTTAAAGGTGCATCAGGATCAGCCTTCGGGAAGCCGTAGGCAGCTATTTGCGCTATGTCAGCGACCTCAAGGCCGACATGATCGATCATGCCTGCTTGAAAAACCTTTGATTCAAAGTCGAGTTCGCTGCCCTCTTGGCCGGTGTGCGTTGCTGAGAGTAGATGAACGATCTCGCCTTCAAGATAGTCCAGCACATCCTCAAGGTCCCCGATCTTCCTTGGTCTAATTCCGCAAACTAGCCTCGTAATAGGGGCTTCCACCTCAACATTGAAACCGCCAACGTCTATCGGGGCATCCCTGCCGTAATGATCTACCAAGTGCTCGACCAGATGTCGTGCGTGAGCTACATGTGTGGCGGCTCCTATGCAGCATGCAAGCAAAACTATTCGTGATTGCTGAGCCGCCATGTTGAGCCCGCAAGCGCCTCTCTTCCCTCGTGAGAGATCGCACTTACCCATGGTACAGAGGCAACAGACATCACAGAATGGCATATAGAACGGCTTGTATCTCTCCAGCAGTTTCATGTCCCAAGCTCTTAAATCTGTAACCGACGGGAAAGGCGTTGTACCCACAGGTTCGGTCCAAGTCTCTTCAAAGATTCTACCAAATGACAGCTCAAGATCCTTCACGACCCCGACATCAGTTTTCAACTCTTTTACTTTCATGTGAAGAGCTCGCTTCGACAGATCAAAGCACCAGCTTTCGAAATTCGCTAGGTTCGGCACATAATGGTTGAACAGCCGTATTTAATGCTTCTCTCCTAAATCGAACGGAATTTTCAAGAACGGCCAGGGCAGAACAGCGACCGACATACAGAGAATGTCTAGGCGCAGGCATTAGGCGTTTGATCTCTTTCATTAATTGTCGCGATTATGCTGTCCAACCAGTCTTCTTTAGGAAACTTCCTATCTCCGAAGATTCCTCTGGTCCAACAACGACCTGCCACTCAGTGGCATCCTCAATATCGCCTCTCAATCTTGCTGCCAGCCCCGGAATTATCAGTTTCCGATGCGTAACCTTTTCCTCAATCTGTGTCTGATTGATGAGGTCTTTGACAACCTCAGGCGTTAGCTGTCTGCCTACCACAGCGTTGAGGACGGACATGCCCTGTGTATCTGTAACAAGTAGGAAACAATCGATCTTTGCGGCCGATATGTCTCCTGAGACCAAGTAGTACGTTAAGGCGAAGTTAGTTGTCAATAGAACTGGAGACTCAGGATTCGGCGTGCCGTATGTGTAGAGCCCGGTTTTCACTGAAGCGGGGTATCTCGGGTCGCTGTAGATGGCTTGGCGCAATGTGAACACAGGCAGTAGAAGAGGCATCTCTACAGAATGTGTCACCAAGACGTCTGCGTACCGCATCATCAACATGGACGCCACAACTGAATTGCGCCATCTCTCTTCCTCGGAGTATAGTTCTGATATCGGAAATGCTATGATCGGGTGACCCAGCTCCTGATATTTATGCTCAACCGCCGCGCGCCTGATTGCTACAAGCTTCAGAAGCGCTTCATGAAGGTTGGTTGCTGGCGTTATTGGAGCGAGGAGGATGCTGACACCTTCAGTCATCGCCTTTCTAGCCATAGCTCTCAATTCAGCCAAGTCTCCGGAAGAAAGAGAAATCGGGCATTTGAACTCTTTCGACAGTTCAATGAATCTCTCAAGAGTCCCAGCTGTCGCTGAATGTAAAATTGGCCTATCATCCTTTGCTTCCTCCAAACCAGCTTCCAATACCTCCGGACTAGGAGAGCACAGAACAAGAGGCAGATTGCTGGTTTCACTGATCGTCTTCACTACCTTTCGGAAGCGGGCAGGACTCTTTGAGGTGCTTGACACAGCGACTGCATCTATTCCGAGGACTTGTCCAGCACGCTCAATTCTAAACTTGTTTATCGATTGGAGTCTTGCTTCAATGAATTGGTCTTGCTCGGAGTCGTCTAGGTCTAACGCTATGGCCGTAGGGTTGTGCAGTCTTGACTCATGTCGATGGAGGACTCTTTCGCCTCCAACCGTCACTGTTTTTCTTCTGCCAAAAATCACTTTCCTAACCGGAGGAAGAACCAACTGTTCAATTTCATATTTCTGCTGATCTGTAAGATGGGGGCAAGCATCCAGTTCCAAAGTGCCTTCAATAAGTTTGACAGCAAAGGCGAGACATGTCGGTACGCCGCAGTCATTGCAATTCTTCTTCGGGAGGAAATTGTACACTGCTAATGGTGAAAGCCTGCTAGACAAGTCTAACAGTCCTGCCGATTTTGTGCGTTTTTCGGAAAGATTTGCGAAAGAATCTTCGTGAACTGCTTCACTGAATCTGGATGGAGCATTACGAAGAGGCCAGCGCCAGCCAGAAAAAGCGGGATCGCGGTGTGAGTCTCCCAGAGTGGTCCTCGAACCTCTATCGGGCCGAGTTTCTCATCCTCGCTCCACGCTTCACGGGCGTTCCAAGTGTAGCTTGTAATGGCTGCGATCGGCATCTGGACGCTTTTGTCGCCTTTGAGTGCATCGAGTCTAAGTTGCTCCATTATTGAAATTGAGTATTCAATACCGTATCCCAGCGCGGCGGTCGTTGGATCCATAACCAACTGATTCGATTTCAGGCCGGCCTCAAGAAGATGATCGTTCAAGATTCTTTGTGAAGGAGGATCGCACTCTGTTCTAGAGAGGACTGGGTGGCCGTAGCGTAAAGCGACATCCGCGATTCTCTTGTAGTCGTTCTTCAATGTAGCTGCTGATAGTAGAACCCTTTCGTGTTCAACCGCCTTTGCAACTCTTTCTAGAACGGCGGGATCCTTCTGATCGTTCCCGGAGCCAAAGACTATTAAAGGTAGATCTACTTCCTCGAGGACAAGTTTGACTAGGCGGGCGCATTCTTCTGAAGACCTATCGTCAAGTCCAGGGTCTGAGCTAACGAGTCGTAGAGCGATAGCATCGATCGGACATTCTCGTGCGCACTTCTTCGCCCATTCTATCGGGTCTTCGGCTGCGCTACCTAAACTCTCTCGAACAGGTATTGGAATTCCCACTGGTTTGTCGAAGACCTCCATTGCGACAGCAGGCCTGAGGGATGTCGGGCCCTCCAAAGCGAAGAATGGAAAATCGATGTCGCCTCCGATCTCTACGGAGTGTTTGCGTGTCCCTCCCTCTTGAGGGGTGGCTCCTAGCCGCACTATGCCTATTCTACCTGGGTACCTGATAGGGGGAAGCTCCAACTTAGGTCTTAGGAGTCGGTAGAGGTCTTCTACCATTCAAACCCACCGGGATCTATCTTATTTCTGCTTACTGGCTAAGGTTCTTCTTTGAGGACACAGAGTTCGCATTTGCTCAATTGATGTTCGTCTATTCTTTTGCAGCCTCATAGAATACGAGTAGGCACTTCGGGCACTCAAGCACTCGAACTCGTGCCTCACGCGTCTTGCCGACTTTGACTATCGGCACTCCAAGTTCAACACATTCTTCACGGCATCGAGGACATTTTCCTGACTCGGACATTTCACAACATCTCTCTGACTGTTTCAACCCATAATACTACGTGAGGGCTTTAATGATTGCTGTATTTATCTAGCTTCTCTTAGCAAATCAGTCAGTAGCGCTATTTACCGATTCATATACTCTGACAGTAGTCAAATATTTTCTAGTAGCGCCATCGGCCATGACAGCAAAGAGGTGGAAGTTTCTATGATCTGCTTCAGCCTCTGCAGGAATCGTGCCGCTAAAGCGCCGTCGATTACTCTGTGATCGAACGATAAACTTAGAAACGCAACTGGTCTTATGGTAATTTGGCCATCGATCACGACGGGCTTGTCTGCGATTCTACCAACGCCTAGTATCGCTGTTTCAGGCGGATTGATAAGCGGAGTGAACGTTCCAACGCCGTACGAACCAAGATTGGTGATGGTGAAGGTGCCGCCACTAACTTCACTTGATGACAACTTACCTTCCTTCGCCCTTTCAATAAGTTGCTTTGTAGATTTCGTGATCTCAACTAGTGTTTTCTTATCCGCATTGCGAACCACAGGAACGATCAAGCCTTCCTCCACCTCAACAGCCACCCCAACATTGATATCCTCCATCAATCTAATTTGATCGCCTTCCAGTCTTGAATTGAAAATAGGTTCCTCACGCAGGGCCATAGCAACGATCTTGATCAGTATGTCCGTATACGACATGTGAACTCCTATTGTTCTCTCGAAGTTGGGAAGAAGCTTTTCTCGAAGCTTTGCCACTTCCGACATATCCACTTCGGCGGTCACAGTGACCTGTGGAGCTGTCCTTGCGCTGTATGACATCCTTTCAGCTATCGTCTTCCTCATCTTAGACATAGGTATCAACTTCGCGGGCATTGGCTCTGGCAGCAATGGGACGCCAGCCCTAGCTTCCTCAATCGCCTTCATTACATCCTCTTTAACTATCCTTCCGCCGGGGCCTGACCCCCTAATCTTTGCCACATTAATTCCATGTTCTTGAGCAAGCTTTCTAGCAACAGGAGATATCGGAACTCTGACGATCGGTTCTTCAAGCTCTTCGAATACCTCTTCCTTCGGCTTTCCCACCTCCTCGATCTGCTCTACTCGAGCGGTAGGGCCCATTTCTTCACTGAGCGAATCGATATCGAGCGACTCTTCTCCGGGCGTCGCAATTACAGCGATTGTTTGGAGAATTGGAATGTCGTCACCTTCCTTTGCTAAGATCCGACCCAATATGCCGTTCTCTGGGGCTTCGATCTCGACCGCTACTTTTTCAGTTTCCACCTCAAGGATTGGTTTGCCCTTCTCTATCTTCTCACCTTCCTTCTTGAGCCACCTGATTATCTTTCCCGTCTGCATAGTTTCGTAGAATTGAGGCATCACAACTTTCACTACCAAGATCCACACCACACTTACAAACAGATCAGAATGTGATCTCTACCGACTAGGTCTACACTCGGACTATCTTGATACATTTCTGATCCCAAGCCTGATCGATGTTAGAAGTACTAACTTCACTTGGCTATCTCTCTTACAGCCTCTGTGATACGATCTTCATTAG
>Ga0315312_1001603_pt1 | contig 17217 bp, 10 predicted proteins | sample TDP7_MG_FD_203629 | JGI IMG/M metagenome (GOLD analysis project Ga0315312, IMG submission 203629) | Freshwater sediment microbial communities from Lake Towuti, South Sulawesi, Indonesia - TDP7 | ecosystem: Environmental > Aquatic > Freshwater > Lake > Sediment | place: Indonesia: South Sulawesi... | reverse complement strand
TATTGTCAAGGTTTTTGCTCCAAAGTCGGTTGTTGACGTGGGTTGTGGTACTGGACTTTTACTTCTGGCGCTAAAAAAACGAGGAGTTGTTTGTCGCGGACTCGAGTATTCCTCTGCGGCACTGAACATTTGTTGTCAAAAAGGTTTAGCCGTCACCAGGTTTGATCTGCGGCATGATATACTACCGGGAGACTTCAAGGCTGATGTGGTAGTTAGTGTTGAGGTTGCCGAGCATCTGCCAGGACATTATGCCGATCGTTTTGTCGATATTCTCTGTTCGATAGCTAATAATGTCGTGTTAACAGCCTGCCCACCGTCAGGTATATTTCCAGACCACGTTAATGAACAACCCAAAGAGTATTGGATCGACAAGTTTCAAGCTTGTGGTTTCAAGTATGACGAGAACGTTTCCAACCAATGGGCCTTAGATTGGGAGGCCAGTAACGTCGACACGGCTTTCGCTCACCATCTAATGGCGTTTCGTAAAAGTCCCGCTTGAGTTTCTTAGAAAGGGCACTGGCGGCTGAGTATGGGTTCTTGGATAACCCGAGTTAGCTATCACTTTAGCAGTTGTAGGAAGGAATTTTGACATCCACGTAACGTGGAACAGCCAGAGGGTTTCATAAACAAAACAAAAGGGTATTGGCTCCTCGCAGAGAATGCGAAGCAGACCAACTCGGTTTATGGGGTCATATGCGACGCGAGATTGTTCTGCAGGCAGTTGAATGATGTGCCCCGATCATTGCAGCTTTTGGCTGAATTTGTCGGCTGGTTACAGAACGATGGTGTGATGCATCAACGGACGAATCCGCTTTTACAATGGTGGTTCAACGCGCTTGATCTGGTAGGCTTTGCCTCTGGGGCGTGAGGATTAAACCACGGAACAAAGTGGCAAGAAAAGAATTTACCGGTGCCGTTACCTATGTGGTTAAGCTCAATTGACCGTCTTAGCCATAATGGGCGATAGTGATTCACCTGATGCTTATGAAACCAGCAAGCTTTTAATCCATATTACGTCAAATGAAAAACAGTTGCTATCTTTGAATTCATCATAATTCTTCGCTTATACATCACATTAAGAGGTAAAGGTAAAAAGCCGATCACATGAATATTAGCCGGGGTCACTTAGCAGGAAAATCTTGATGGAGATAACGAAGGCTTCCAATTCGGGGGGAGTAACGAACCTGCGCATTGGTTTGTTCTCCCAGCGGCACCTGCAAAGACTCGTTTCACGATGCGCTGAATACGAGTTCGAAGATGTGATCTGTGAAATTGACGATGCCGAACTGTTGACACCTGAGCCTCATCGTTGGTTTGGGGTCGGCCAAAAGGTCACAAATCGAATAGCGCAGCACTTTGGCTTTCCCTTCTTTAACCCGGGCGTGAAAAGGTTGCCGCTTGACAAAAACTACGACCTCTTAGTGGTAATATGTCAATTTGCAAGTGACCTGCTGTCGCTAAACGCTATCAAGGGCTGGAAAAAACGCTGCCGAACATCCGTATGCTGGCTGGCAGAATTTTGGGCCTGCGAAGTGGCAAAGCGGAAGGGACATCTGAAAATTCTCTCCCAGTTCGATTATGTCGTGCTTACGTGTAATGCCTCCATCCAAGCGGTGAAAGAGGCAATTCAGCAACCGTGTGTCTATATGCCACCCGGTATCAATGCACTTAAGTTCTGCCCATACCCTCAGCCTCCTGTACGATGCATCGATGTGTATAGCATGGGGCGCAAATCACTGGTTACCCATCAAGCCCTGTTAAAGATGGCTGAACAAGGAAAGATTTTCTACGTTTATGACACGATTCATAATATGTGTACACTCTATCCCGACCAACATCGTAGTCTGGTAGCAAATACAGCAAAAAGAAGCCGTTATTTCATAGCAAACGCTCCCAAGATTGATCGGCAATTCGAGACCTGCGGACAAAGTGAAATAAGCTATCGTTTTCTGGAGGGAGCAGCTTCCGGGACCGTCATGATCGGTGAACCCCGCGAAAACGAAGCTTTCAGAAAGTACTTTGATTGGCCCGACGTAGTTATTCCGGTGCCTTATAATACGGCAAACATTGCGGAACTGCTGGCCGACTTGGATTCGCAACCTGAACGGCTGGCAAGAATTCGAAAGAACAATGTTGTTAACTGTCTCCTACGCCATGACTGGGCTTACAGGTGGCGAGCTATCTTAGATATGGTCGGACTCGAGCCGAGACCTGCGCTAATCGCGCGAGAAGAGCGTTTGAAAAAGCTGGCCGACCACGTTCAAGAGGCCTGTTAAGCTTGTACTGACAATTCGATGTCGCTAATAAGGCGTGCCAGTTCAAATTGCCGGAGCAGGTAGTACTACAGCGCAATGTAATATCGAAAAGTTGTCTTTTCTTTGGTAAAATCCTAAACACGAAATCCGAAATTCGAAACAATATCGAATTTTCAAAATACGAATTCTCAAAACAAAAACCTTGATGCAGTGCAGACACGTTTTAAGAGTTCCTGCCAGGCGATGTCAAATACCCGGCTACGGCAAGCAGAAGTTTTGGATTTCTGTCATTTGGATTTGTTTCGGATTTCGATATTTGGATTTCGAATTTGGTGACCAGACGCAACTGTTTTAATAATAATATCTTACAAGCATTGAGCAGTGACAGATTGCGCTGTAGAGGTAGATACACGTACAAATGCCAAGCCTAACCAATGGATGAGCAACCTGTCAATAGACCAAACATTAAAGTTGTCATTCTGGCTGGAAGCTATGATTTCGGGCGGTGTCCGCTAGCCACGCGCCTGCCGATGGCCTTATGGCCGGTAGCAGAGAAGGCAATCTTAGAGCGTTTGCTGCGCTATCTAGCCAACCAAGGAGTAACGCAAGTAACAATTGTCTTTAGGGGTGGGCGGTCATCGCTGCTGCAATGGGTAAGGCCAGATAATCACCTTGAGCTAAAACTCTTTGGCGAACAGCTACCCATCGGCACTGCAGGTTGCGTTCGTGATGGCGCTGGCGATGAAAAAGACGCATTAGTTTTGGTATTCTCGGCGAGCATCGTGTCTCCGCCACAAATCGATACCCTTATAAGCGCTCACCGGGGCGGTCAGTGCGACTTGACCATAATGTTTAACCCGGGTGGAAGGCATGACCAACCGATGGGCGAAGCAGCCGACATCTATGTTTGCAGTCCCTCAATCCTCGAACGTATCCCGAGAGACGGATACTTTGACATCAAAGAAGGATTAATTCCCGAGATGCTCAGTGCCGGTAAGAGCGTTCATGCTGCGAGACTGCCAAAGCCCGTAGGTAACTTTCGGGACCGGCAGGGATACCTGCGGGCTATGGCTAATTACCTACAAAGTGGCCAGGAGATGGATCTGGACTTAAGACCCTGCAAGCATGGTGATTCGCAGATCATATGGGCGGCAGATAGCGCAAGCATCGACCGGAGTGTGCGATTTTACGGGCCGCTTGTTATAATGGACAACGCTCAGATATCAAAAGGCACGATTATTTTGGGGCCAACTATAATTGGACGAAACGTCAGGATCAGCCAGGGCAGCACAGTCGTAAACAGCGTACTCTGGGATGATGCACAAATCGGGCCAAATTGCCAAATCCAAAGATGCGTAGTTGACTACCATGCGTCCTTGCCCCCTAATACTGTTGTCGAAGAAAAGTCTATACCGTTCAGAGTGAGGGGAATATTAGAAGTCGCCGTTGACAAAGCACTAACGGTGGTGAAAACCAGCACAACTAAATTGCGAGCGACATCACAACCTGAACTTCCCGGAATCAACGCAAAACTACTCGCCTGGGTTAAGGCACACAAAGGCAAGATTCTTGTCGGGCTTGCAATAGGTGTTGTTTTGGTTGCATTTCTGTGGTCTTATTGGCCCGGTGTTATTGAGCTTTGGAGCGTATGGCAGCAAAGCGACGAATATTCCAGCGGCCTTTTAGTGCCTTTTCTGGTTGTCTACATCCTGTGGTCAAGGCGGAATGACCTCGCTCAGTTGAGCATAAGGCCTTGCCTTTGGGGAATAATGGTCTTCGTGGCAGCGCAGGCACTCAGAATCTTCAGCCAGGCTCTTATGTACAGTTCGGCTGAAAACCTGTCTGTTGCTCTAAGTATTGCTGCCGTGGTGTTGCTCTTATTTGGCTGGCAGCTTTTTCGAAAAGTATTTACCGTGCTGCTATTTCTGTGCTTGATGCTGCCTTGGCCAAATCGAGTCCAGGCTGCTGTGACACTGCCTCTACAGCGATGGGCGACTTCATCAGCAGTATTCTGCCTGGAGACCATGGGCTACAACGTCGCTCAAGAAGGCAATGTCATTCATATCGGCAATGCAAGTGTGGCGGTAGCTGAGGCTTGTAATGGCCTCAGGATGGTCACCGCCTTTTTTGTTATCAGTGGCTTAGTGGTTCTATTGGCCAAGCGAGCATGGTGGGAAAAGTTGATTGTTTTTGCTTCGAGCCTACCTGTAGCCTTGTTGTGTAACACGATGCGGTTGGCAATCACGGCACTTGCCTTTACGGTAGTAAGTGGAGAATACTGGGAGAAAGTGTTTCACGACTTCGGTGGATATGCGATGATGCCGTTGGCTCTTGCCATAGTTGTGGCTGAACTCTGGGTTTTGGCAAAACTCACCGTGCCTCCGGAGCAAAAAGAAGGTATAATAATAACCAGACAGAAATAACAGTTTGCAGATAGAGGGTCACCAGAATATGGAAAATTTAGAAAAATATACCGCTCAGGTAATCGAACCAAGGCCTCCTCTTTTTGAGGCACCACCTGAATCTCATAGCCAGAGCACCTCTGACTTAATCAAAGGCGTGCTTCGTCGGTGGTACATTGCGCTATTGGCCTTCGTTGTAATGTGCGGGTTAGGAACCCCTGCAATATGGTTTCTGATCAAGCCGCTGTACACCGTTACTGGCGCAGTACGAGTGGCCCCTATTATACCAAACGTCCTGACCGGCGGAGTGGAACTAGGTATAATATCAAACTATGAGAGCTTTGTATATACACAGGCGCGGCTTATCACCAGTAACCAGGTAGTGCAATGGGTAGCCGATGCTCTGGAGGACAAGAATCTTTCCTTCTTCCAGAAAGAACCGGTTGTCTTTGTCACGAAGCTCAAACGCCGACTTAAGGCTGTCGAAGTAAATCGCGAACCGGCCAACGTATTGAAAGATGCAATACAAAATGGAATTGTTACCGCCGCGCACGGTCGAAGGACCGAACTGATAGAAGTGACTATGAAAAGCAGAAACGCTGGTGAAGCCAAGCAGATCGTAGATGCCTTTATAAATGCTTACATGGTTCTTGAAGGTAATAGGGCCACACAAGATGAGAACCAGAAGCTGGCCACCTTGGAAAGCGAGCAAAAAACACTTATCCAAAAACTGGAGGATCACCGCGCAAAGCTCCGAGATTTGGCACAGCAGTACGGCACCACCACCTTAAGTGGCCGACGGGATATGGCGCTACAGCGAGCTAATGTTCTGCTGGCGGAGTGGACACGAATTGAGGCAGCCAGAATCAATCTCGAAGCCCAGGTACAATTCCTTCAGGGCACTCAGGAGCAAACTGTAACGCCAGATGTAGTGATAGAAAAGCGCACTGTATACGTTAACTCCGACCCGATGATCCAGTATCTAACCAGCAGGATTGTTCAACTGGAGCAGGAGCAAATCGAAGCTAAGCAGACACTCGGTCCAGGAAATCCACTTCTCGGGCAAAAAGAGGAGCTTCTGGCCGCATTTCGATTGCGCCTTGAGGAAAAAAAGCGGGAATTAGAAAAAGATTTTGAGGCTGTGATGTCTAATGAAGTTGGCAAAGCTAACAGAGATAAACTGCTCGCCGCGCAGGCGCAACTGGACCAAACCAAAGAACACGAAAAACACTTGCGGGAGATTCTTGATGTAGAAGATACTCAAACCGTCCAGCTTGGTCGGACGCAGCTCGACATGGAGGATATGCAGTTTCAATTGGATTTCGACCAGCAACAGTACGAAACAGTCTGCCGACGCATCCGAGAAGTGGAAATGGAGCGAAAACTGCCGGCCAGAGTTTCTATTGCCTTCGGTGCAGATATTAGCGGGGTTCGTGACAAGCGGGCAAAATACTCAGTAGCGTTGGTCTTCTTTGCGTTTGCCAGTGGCTGTGGTTTAGCTTTTCTTAGAGACAAAGCTGACAAGAGCGTGCGCACGCCTGATGACCTGATGAAACGTATCGGCGTTCGAGTAATCGGCACTACTGCAAGCTCACAGACGGTCAAGCCATCTCTCTTTGCCGCGCAAATAGCCGGGGACTATCAGACTATCCGAGCTAACTTGGGCCTGCTCAGTAGCGACGGAATGCCAAAGAAGGTGGTAGTCACCAGCGCGGGGATGCGTGAAGGCAAAACGACTTTTGCCATCAATTTGGCGACAAGCATATCCAGGTCTGGCAAAAAGGTGCTTCTGATAGATGGTGACTTGAGAAAGCCGGATATTGCTTTCCTGTTGAGCATTCCCCGAAATTCGAGCGGTCTGGAAGACGTCCTCCTGGGAAAGGAGTTAGAGCAAGCAGTTTCCACCATAGCTGCAACTGGACTGGATGTACTGGCATCACATCGGCGGGATGGACTTGATATCTACGAACTTATATCATCGCCCGGGACTGCCCAGCGAATAGATAAGCTCGCTGAAAGATACGACCATATTATCATTGATAGCCCGCCGGTACTGGCTTTTCCTGACGCTCTGGTTTGGGCCAAGATAGCCGGGGCCGTTATACTGACTAGTTTCGTCGGACAGACCACCAGTCCAAATCTCAAGGAAGCAAAGGAAAGGTTGGAGCAGATAAATGTTCAAGTCCTGGGCACAGTGCTTGGCAATGTCCCGGTAGGACATAGCTATTACCGCTACGGTTACCATTATTACACCGAAAACGACCAACAAAAAAGGAAACCTAAAAAGGCTGCGACAAAGCTTCTGCTGCCCGTCCAGGACCAGCAAGAGAATAACAACAGGTCCAAGTCCGAGTAAGACGAGACTGCAGAATCAATTCCCTTATCAGTCTCCCATTTGTCTGCTGAATTCAGATGAACTTCGTTATCGTGCACAAGTGCCCATCCAACGGTAACGACCAAAGCCTGTTTCGGTCTACGCTCTCCACCGAGCCTATTACAGGCCTTGTTTTCGGCGCGCTAGCAAATACAGATTTGCCCAGGCTTTTCAGAAAAAGCGTGATTTTCGCCGTTCCGCAAGAATGGGACATTAAATCTCACGACGTCCGGCGCTGTGATTTTGTGCCGAGACGCTTCGGTTGGCAGGCAAAACCAAAGATAATATCTTATACTGAAAATGTCACCGTCTCGCCTGAGCTGCTGCGAAGAACCAAGCGGAACTTATGGACTGCTTTCTCCAACGGGCGATTTGCTACGCAACTTAACACAGAGTTGCTGGATAAAGTGCTTGCTGAAACTCAGGCACACGTCCTGGCAGTGAACGCCGAGCCGGATCTATTGGCGTATCGTGAGAAAGTAGTACTCACAGCAGAAGGTAAAGTGGCGGGCTTCCGCCGCATCTATACCGATTCTGTTGAACCTGCGCCTGTGCCTTCCGATTGGCCTCATCATGTCTTTGTTAGGGCAGATTTTCTCAACCAGATTCTGACAGATCGCGTTTTGCCCTTGTCTTTTTCAGCCTTCTTGGAAATGTGCAAGTCGACTGGGCTAAGGCTTTCCGCCATTGATGTGGCTGGTCTTGCCTTCGATCTCGAAACTGAAGAGGGGTTGCTGAATTTCTGCATGGCTTACCTTTCGAGAATTTCAACAGTAAAACTTCGCACCCAAGATTCCAACAAAATATCGCCTACCTCAAGATTGGTAGGAAAAGTGCTATTGGGAAAGAATGTAGACATCGGTCATAGTGCAATCGTCGTAGGCCCAGCCATCATCTGCAATGACGTTAAGGTCGCAGAAGGTGCCGCCATACACTCGTCAATCATTTTTCAAGGGGCTACCATACAGCAGAAGGAATTCATCCAGAATCGCGTTGTCACCGGAACCGTATGTGGCCAAAAACGGACGGCTGTGTCAGGAAGACACGGAGCAAGTCAGCTTTTTTATCGAAGCATCAGTCTGGACAGGAAAGAACGGATCAAGGCGACTTTCCGCACTTGGCCATGGTTTTCCTATGCACGGACATTCAAGCGAATTGCCGATATTGTAGCAGCTTTAATCGTCCTAATGTTATTTGCGCCCGTCACGCCATTTATTGCTCTGGCGATAAGACTGACTTCACCAGGCCCGGTATTTTACAAAGATAAACGCCAGGGACTGCATGGAAGGGAATTCAACTGTGTGAAGTTCCGGACCATGCGTGTTGGGGCTGCCCAGATGCAAGACAAGCTGAGAGTTATCAGCCAGGTCGATGGCCCGCAGTTCAAAATCGAGGATGACCCACGAATTGCTACGGTGGGCAGATTTTTACGTGACACGTACATCGACGAAATACCTCAATTTCTTAATGTTCTGCTGGGCCAAATGAGTGTCATCGGGCCAAGGCCTTCTCCCGAATCCGAAAACACACAGTGTCCCTGGTGGCGTGACGCCCGGCTTTCAGTTCGGCCAGGAATCACAGGCTTATGGCAAGTGTGTCGGACTCGGCAACCAGGCAAGGACTTCCAAGAGTGGATACATTACGATACTGAGTATGTCAGAAATCTTTCGCTAAAGTTGGATTTATGGATATGCTTACAGACCGCTAAGAAGATGGCTCGCAACTTTGTCAGGCAGTTCTACTGATATGGATAACCCGAAAGGATAGCAGATGGCCAAAAGGTACTTTAATTGGAAATTAGCAATAGTTTTGGTACTGGGCTTTGTCGTTCTTGGTGCAACCGCTGTCGGCTTGCGGCAATGGCAGAGAAGCCGCAGAGCAGTGAACGCATTGCCGGCTGGTCTGGAAGCATATAAGCAACAGCGGTGGGAAAAAGCTGCCAGTAATCTTGGTCGCTATTTGGCTGTCAACAGAGGTGACGTGAATGCTCTGCTCAAGTACGCTGATGCTCAACTCAATATCAGGCCAAGCAAACCAAACAGGGTTCAGCAGGCAATAGCAGCTTATCGGGAGGTCTTGAGGATAAACAAAAGCAACTCTGAAGCTGCTAAGAGGCTCACTGAGCTCTATGTGGCAATAGGTAGTCCTGGTGAAGGCGAGCTAATTGCCAAGAGACAGCTTGAAACGAGCGAACAAAAAGACCCTGAGCTTCGCAGGCTGTTAGCTCTGGCTCTGGCCGGACAGCGGAAGTTCACAGAAGCGGCTGCCGAGCTGAAAAGTATCGTCGCCGAACATCCTGACCAGATATTGGCCTACGAAACTCTGGGCCGGCTCGCAGAGCAAAGGCCGGACATCTCGCCTGAGCCGTCGGCCCATTGGTTTGACGAGGCAGTAAAAAGCAACCCCTCTTCAGCTTTGGCTCACGTCATTCGGGCTGGCTTTTACTTGAGAAGCGCAAAGAAACCCGAAGCATTGGCTGACCTTGAGCAAGCCGAGTCGCTAGATGTATCCGACTCTGACGTCCGCCTGCGGCTCGCTGTGGAATTTATCAATGCCGGCGCTCTGGATAAGGCGGAGGGACATCTTGCTGCCGTACAGGCTGCAAAACCAACGCATCCCGGGCTCTGGCAAACTTGGGCACAATTAGCCCTGCAATCACAGTCGCAGGACAAAATGGCCAAAGTGGCCGATACCGGACTAAAAGAGCTTTCTGCGCAACCCTGGGATTTCCTGCCTATCGCAACCGAGCTATTCATTCGGGCTGGTCAACTGGACCGGGCTACCGAATGCATCTCTAAACTGCGTCAAAAGGATATGCGACCGGAAACTGTCGCCTTTTTTGAGGGTCTCATAGCGGAGCAAAAAGGCCAAACGCTTGAAGCGGTCAAATTTTGGCGGCGGTCGATCCAGTCAGGCAATAAATCCCCCCAAGTCAGGCTGGCATTAGCCACGGCCCTTTCGCGGTTGGGTGACACGCAGTCGGCGCTGCGAGAGTTACGTTCGCTGGTTTCCGAAAGGCCGGAAAACTTTGTCGGGCGTATGGCCCTTGCCAGGCTATTGGCTCAGACCGAAAACTGGGACGAAGTGGCGGAACAAGCTCTCAGAGCGACGGAACTTTCACCAGAGAATGTTGAGGCGGCTTTGTACTATTTACGGGCTCGGACGCACCTGCTGGCGGCGCAACAATCAACGGAGAACACCCAAGCCTTGCAGGATACAGAAAGCCGGTTGGCCGCGCTGGAAAAAACTACGGGGAGAGCTGTCGATGTCAAACTGCTGCAATTCCAGCTTGCGATGCAGCAAAGTGACTTCACCCGCGCTGAAGCTCTTCTGGCACAATTAAAGAAAGACCTTCCCTCCCAACCACGAACGACTTTGGCTGAAGCTGAGTTACTTACCGCGCAAAACAAAGTGAGTGAGGCAATAGCAGCCTTGAAGCAAGCTATCAAAGAGTTTCCTCACGCAGCTGAGCTGGTTACTTACCTTGCGATTTTACTGGATGGGCAAGGTAATCGCGAAGAATGCGAGGCAGTTGTCAAAGATGCGTTGGCTCGCATTGAACAGCCTGCAGCGCAACGGGGTTTGGGTCTGCTGCTTGCTCAAATTTACATTCAATCGAGAGAACGGGATAAGGAATATGAACTCCTGAAAACGCTTACAGAGAAACTGCCCAGTGACATTCCTCTCAAGCGCCGACTGCTGGCATGCGAGCAGGTTGTCAAAGACCCCCAAAGAGCCCAGCCACTTGTCAATGACATCAAGAGCCTCGAAGGTGATAATGGTTGGCAGTGGCGATATGAACAGGCAAGGCTCTGGTTCGCTGGCCAAGATTTCAAAGCTCGCTATCCGCAGATTACGTCGCTATTGCAGGAGAATCTGCTGGCTAATCCGGATGACCAGGCCAGCCGGGCACTGTTGGCGGCAGCGTACGACCGTGCCGGCGAACTGCGATTGGCGATATCCACCTACCAGCAGGCGCTGAGTCAGTCCCCGGACGACCTTCGAATAATCATTCCATTCGTTGCCGCACTCTACCGAGCAGGAGAATCCGACCGGGGCGATGAGATCTTGAGGCGCGCCTCAGAGCGAAAGCTCTTCCATCCGCAACTGGAGGCGTTGCGACTGGAAAGGCACCTCAGACGCGGTGAGCTAAGCGCAGCCTCGGACATCCTGGAAGACCTTTTCAAAAACGATCCAAATAACCGGGCGGCATGTCTATCGCTGGCTCTACTAAAGATGCAGCAAAACAAATTTGACGAAGCGGAGCCTCTACTGGATAAGCTGAAAACCCAAGAGCCGAATTCGCTGGCGGTGACCTCTGCACAAATCAGGCTAAACATTCTCCAGAAAAAACCTCAGGAAGCGATACGACTATGTGATGAAGTCGTAAGTAACCTCAAGAATGCCTCCGCATATATTCTGCGAGCAAGAGCGTACGCCGAACTGGGCCAAGCCGATAAGGCTATAGAAGACCTTGACCGGGCCACCAGTATTGAGCCGAACAGCATTGAAGGATGGACAGCAAAGAGTGACTTTTACCGTTCGGCGGGCCAACTGGATAAGGCAATCGACTCTCTGCAGCAAGCGATGTCTCTGGCTCCGGATAACGTTCAAATCCAAAAACGCGTTATTCCGCTGCTTTTAGGATCCGCTAATAGGGACAGAGTCCAACAGGGGAAAACCCTTCTTGACAAAGCACTCCAATCAAATCCCGCAGATATTGACCTGCGGCTATTCAAAGCCCGGTCGCTGCTGGCCGAAGGAACGGCTCCAGCAATCGCAGATGCTGAAAAGATCCTTCAACAGATAACTGAACAGCAACCGCAAATCAGGGAGGCTTGGGCCCTTTTAAGCGAGATTTCGCTAAGCCAGAATCAGCAGGCAAAAGCCCTCGATGCAGCCATTCGAGGCCTTGTACATCAGCCAAATGATAGGGCCTTACTGCTTCTTAAGGCTAATGTCGAGTTTGCGCGTGCGCCCATTCTGGCAATTCCCACTCTCAGGACCCTGCACGAGTTGGACCCAAATAATGTTGATACTATGGTGCGCCTGGCAAGGACATACACCGCCGCAGGCCAAGCCGGGAATGCGGTCAAGCTTCTGCAAAAACGCGCTGCCTCGTCCGGTAATACTCTGGAACAAAGAAGATTAAATACTGCCCTGGCCGTGGCCTTGTACAAAAATGGCGACAAAGAGGAAGCCCAGAAAAAATTCGACCTTCTGGTTCAATCCGACCTCAATGACCCGGGGCCGCTGCTGGCGCAAGTGCAATTACTCAGCGAGGATGAAATCTGGGACCGGCTTAACCAAAAGGTCACCGACTGGCAGCAGAAACACCCGCAAGACGCTGCTACGCCTCTTAGCATTGCCGCATACTTGGTGACAACCGACAATAGCCGTGCCCGAGAGATAGCAGAAGCGGCGCTCCGGATGACACTCCAGAATAATCCCAACAGCCAGGAAGCCATGGTTAACCTTGGTATTTTGTTATACACGACCGGCCGTCCCGCAGAGGCAGTGCAATTCTACCAGCGAGCTCTTCAACTCGCGCCTGAGAATTTAGTCGCCCTCAACAACCTTGCCTGGATATTGTGTGAGGAGCAGAGAGAATATCAACAGGCACTTGCTCTTGCCGAGAAGGGCCTGAAAATAGCCCCACAATATATTGATCTTCTCGATACTCGCGGTATAATACACTACCGGCTCGGGCAACTGGAAAAGGCTATTGCCGACTTCACAAAGTGTCTGGAGCTTTATCTTGATATAGCAACGGCAAAAGCCGCTTCACGTTTCCACTTAGCAAGAGCCTTTGCTAAAAACGGTCAACCCACCAAGGCACTCGAACAGCTTACCCGAGCTTTGGACCTTCACAAACAAATCGGAGGACTATCACCTGCAGACCTGGCCGAAGCGCAGCGTCTGCTCGAACAATTACAGAAAGGCAGTTAGCTATGTCTGAATTGCGAAATCCACAACCCGAGGTCTTCGCGAGGGATGACAGCGGCTACAAGCACGACGACGTCGTACTGCTTGACAATAAGCAATGGTCCTATGTGCAGCGCCGCTACGAGTTGACTCCCCGGGAGCGCCAGGTAGCAGAACTCATTTGCCAGGGCCTGCGAAATGGCAGCATAGCCAGGCGTCTACGGATAAGGCCCGGCACTGTGAAAACTCACACAAGAAACATCTACCGAAAAGCCCGCGTCAAAAGTAAGATCGCCATGCTGCTGGCATTTGTTAGCGATGCAAGAGCATTTCCTGCCGATCACGAGGGCACGCATTCCATTGCCCTTGCTGATTAGGCAAACCCCATCCACACAAATCCCGTATTTGTAGTTCCCACCTGTTAGGTCCACCCAAAACAGCCTTCCCACCATAGGGCCAATCGCCCGAGCATACCGGCAGTATTTGTAAACCGTTGCCCGTCTCCATGATGGAGGTAAACGTGCGCTAACTACCCCTTGTGGCGTATACCTAAGGTCGTAGGCGTATATTTTTCAGGCGTAGTAGCTGGTTGGCCAATAATCCCGCAGCGAATTAAATAGTCCTACATATTTTGCAAATTTTTCTTTTTTTCTGTTTTTTCTTCTTGATTTGTAAGGCTCGTTCTGGTAAAAGTATGACAATTGTACCTCCGAAAGGAGGAGGCCATCCGCAATCAGTCTGCTGAGGAGAGGTGGCCAACTGTAAGGTTCATAGAGGAGTTCGCTCCACAGAGAGAGGGGAATGTTGTTAGATAGACCTGCTAAAGCAGTGACATTGTTGCTGTCACTTGTGATAGTGACGGCAGGTTATTGCGCGCCAACTGTAAGCGTGGATCGTCCCGTTCTGGCGATTCCTCCTTCATGCCCCAGTGACTATGTTGACACTCCCGCCGCTACCGCTGATGTCACTCAACTGTCCGAAGCATACAGCTCGCACCTGGCAAATATCGCCGACGAGCTTCTAAAGCCGCCCGCTGACCTTACCGGCTCAGCAGCTTCACTACCTGCTGGCGCGACATCGTTGCCGCCAGTTCCCGGCGCGCTTTTTATGGGACTAACAGGCTTTCTTTGTGTGTCACTGGTTAAGGACCGAAAGCTCTGGATGGCAGCATTGGCAGGCCTATTATGGGCGGGTCAAGCAGGCTTTGCCGCCTTGCCGCAATTAGCTCAGCACCTTGCCAGCAGAAAGCAGACAGAGCAAATCGCGCCGGCGAATCTCACTTATACACCTCAATTACTTCACTCTGACCGTCTGCGTAGTGACATCGAAGGGACACAATACATAGGCTTGCTTCACCATCTGGCTGGAATACCCGATAATAGAACGTCATTCCTGCGAAAGCAGGAATCCAAATCCACCAGCGCACATGTAAGAACGCCTCAATTCGTGATAACAGAGGTTTTGACTGGTATTCTATCCGTAACCAAGCGCTTGGTTCGTATAACCAAGTGGCATTTCTATTTTTCACCCGCATTTATCTTTGTCTTATTGCCTCGTGGCCCGCCCTAATTGGCCTGGGACCTGTAGATTTTCCCCTACGTGAAGGGTCTTCTGCGCGCAGGCCCTTCAAGTCAGAGGGTAGGAAAAGATTTGTTCTTGGTGATAAACAACGAGGAGAAAATAAATGAAAAAGGTGTTAGTGGTTTTTGTGCTATATGCTTTGACGGCCATGCCGACTTTGGCTAACATTACTATTACTCCGGAGATGGGCCAGTACTGGACATACCAAGAGTGGACCTTCACAACGCAACCCGCTTCTTGGATGGGAATTGTAGCAGACACTGGTTACCAGAGTCCGGGCCTACCAACAGCGGACGTGGCGCTAACTGGTCTTGGTAAGGGTTGGTATGCTGCGAGTGAAGATGGTCTCGCCACCGGTGTTATTTTCGGATCCACTGCTACAATAGATTTGCAGATTCCGAACACCATTGAGCCGGATCTTGTCAAGATCATCCAGGTTGAGATCCTTTATCACACAGCCTACTATGATCCAGGTGTGAATGGTTATATAGATGAAGACAGCTATGTGATAGCAGGAAACGATACCTATTCGTCCGTTTGGTATAAAGACGTTCCCGCGGCTATTGGAGGTGGATGGCGCGATGTAACCATAGAGTGGCGCATGCCCCAGATTTACAATCTCGAGACTATTCACCTTTATCTTGTGGATAGCGGCGTTACGATCGACAAGATTGAGGTCGCGACGGTGTGTGTTCCTGCTCCTGGCGCTATTCTGCTGGGCGGGATTGGTGTCTGCCTGGTCGGCTGGCTGAGAAGACGTAGGATACTTTAGAACTTAAAACGTATTTTCGGAATGGAAATACAAAAGGAGATGAAATGATGAAACGGTTAATAACAATTTGTGCGACAGTATTGTTTGTTGCCAGCAGTGCTAATGCTGGCCTGACTCTGAACTGGGTCTACTCACCGGATTCTACCCAGACACCGGGTACTCCCGAGAGTGTCTATTGGGTTAATGGGAATGTGGAGATTGGTACACCCACGAACGAGAGTCCGGACCAACAAGAGATAGGGATTTATGGCGTAGGAGCAGCACTCCCCATGGCATACAATGACGTAGGGTTCTATATAACTTTCGACTGGCTGTTGAAGACGTGGGATTCCTACAATCCTAACCTTGGCGACGGGCACACGGGGTGGTGGGATTCTCTCTCCGCCACGATTACGAAGGGGGATTATTATTGGAATATGCCCCTTACAGATCCTATTACTACCGATCCTGATATTGAACAAATCATCGTATTAGAGGGCGGAACAAGTTATGATGATGGGTTTCTTGAGATGTACACAGGCCCGTGGACCACGTTTGTGTATGTGCCAGCGACAGTCGGTGACCAGTATTATCTCAACCTGGTGATTGATACAGCAACCGCGCCTGACCATAACGGAAATTACCCTTCTTGGGGTGAGTTCAGCGAGGTTGATGTAACACCGATTCCCGCGCCGGGTGCTATTTTGCTCGGCGGGATTGGTGTATGCCTTGTCGGCTGGCTCAGAAGACGAAGGACACTGTAAAGTCGTGGCACGTGATGCGTCGTGCGTGATTCTTACGCTATACGCATTACCAAACAGATAGAAGAAATTAGGAAGGAGGCGCGCAAGCGCGCTGCCTCCTTCCTGATCCTTGAGCTTGGAGGAGAGTCTCGTATGACAATTATGAAAATATTGACGTTCAAATTCCAGAGCTGGATTTTCCTGGCAGTTATATTGTTATGTAGCCAAGCTGTGTTGGCTGTGCCCACGTTTCAGGTTTACATTGAGGGCGCAACGGCTGGTACAATTGGGGAGGACGAAAACACCTGGTTTACGACGAGTAGTTCATTCAACGTCGTTGTGGTTGGCGCTTACGGCCCTAAGACAGACCTGCTAACACAAGTTACACTCGCGCTTTCGGTGCCACAAGGGCAAACAGGTGCCATTTCTATCACTGGCGGGGACATCGGTGCCACTTTGCTGAAAACTAAGGAACTCGTTCCTGGCACCAGTTTCTACAACCCTAACGCCAATGCCGATGTGGATTTGCTAACTGATGTGTCAGGCATCGATGGCTACCTCACGAAGAATTTTCTTCCGGACGACCAACACGTTGCGAGCGAACACTATCCATTCAAAGAAGATGTTTCGGACTTTTTGATTTACGGGATAGGTGAGTTTCACCCTCTTGGCGATATCCATGACTATAATGCAGATGATGGGAGCACCAGCTTAATCAGCGGCTCCTATGGCGAAGAAAAGAATTTCTCGGTTTCCGTCACGGGGTTTAGCCGAGTCCACTTTGACGCCTACGGCTACGAGTTGATCGACAATGGCAAAGTCTTCAGGTCTAACTGGGAGAGCAACCCTAGCTCCCACGATTCTACTTACTACATCCCGGCTCCCGGTGCAGTTGTGCTTGCTGGCATGGGTGTCGGTCTTGTCGGCTGGCTGAGAAGACGAAGAACACTGTAGGCCGTCGCTCGTCTCTCGTATATGCGTAAATGCGTATATGTGTTGATGCGTGGCCCGTGATAGATAAGCAAAGAAGGGCTGCCGGGCATTGCGGCGGCCCTTTCTGTTTTGATGTGGGGGGCGTCGCTCGTATAGCCTATTGTGTTCGGCGTGATTCCGTCCTTATCCGTCGCTTCTCGTCTATGTTACGCGGTGCTGCGTCTGCCTTCTGACTTCGATTCCCTATATTAGG
>Ga0315312_1001602_pt1 | contig 17221 bp, 17 predicted proteins | sample TDP7_MG_FD_203629 | JGI IMG/M metagenome (GOLD analysis project Ga0315312, IMG submission 203629) | Freshwater sediment microbial communities from Lake Towuti, South Sulawesi, Indonesia - TDP7 | ecosystem: Environmental > Aquatic > Freshwater > Lake > Sediment | place: Indonesia: South Sulawesi... | reverse complement strand
AGGAATCGCGGGAAGAAAATCTACGAATCACCACAAATCAGCGCCGAACCTGCGAACGAAGGTCAAAACAAACCAGTCCAGAAGCCCAACTTTCAGTTTTTCACGGCAACAGCGCCGCCTTAAGGCCAAGCTCTTAAGGAGGGGACTGAGGCCAAACCTGAGCATCAACTTGGCAGAGATGCGAGCTCCTGTGTCGTCAAGAGTTTCGCTCAGCTGGAATGCTTCATCACCTCTTGTAGGGTATCGGTGGAGAGATGAGTGAGAGCCGTAGTGACCGGGGGCGCGGGCTTCATCGGAAGCCACCTCGTAGACCGTTTGGTCACAAACGGCCACGACGTCTTCGTCTTGGACAATTTCTCTACCGGCACCACGCGAAACCTTTCCGAGGTTCGCCATTCTAGAAACGTTGAGATCATCCGAGCGGACATCCGACGGATTTCACGCTCATCTCTGAAGAGGCTAAGAAGAGTTGACGGAGTCTGCCATTTCGCAGCTCTAACAAGCGTCCAAGATTCGATCAAGGATCCAATCCACACAAGCGACGTGAACGTCATCGGCACCTTGCGGGTTCTCGAAGCAGCGCAAGCGCTAAGAGCAGAGCGGGTTATCTTCGCGTCCTCAGCGGCCGTGTATGGATCGTCGGAAACCTTCCCTGTGACAGAGACCGCAAGGTTGGCGCCTATCTCTCCCTACGGCGCGTCGAAGGCGTCTTCAGAACTCTACTGTAAGTCGTTCGAAGAGAATCACGGTATCGAGGCTGTCTCTCTGAGATATTTCAATTTGTACGGCCCGAGGCAGACTTCAGGCCAGTACAGCGGAGTCATTTCCATCTTCGCGAGAAGACTCATCCGAGGCCGGCCGCTCACGATCTTCGGCGACGGGTCTCAGACCCGTGACTTTGTGTTTGTGAAAGACGCGGTGGACGGAACTGTCGCCGCTTTGACGGAGGGTACTCCTCGTAGTAGAGTGTTCAATATCGCGAGCGGAAAGGAAACGACGGTTCTAGATCTCGCGCGGACCATGCAGGAGATTACCGGCACGAAATTGGACTTGGAGTTTAAGCCGGCCCGTAGGGGAGAAATACGTAGAAGCGTAGCCGACATAACCAGAGCTCAGACCGAGTTGGGCTTTCGCCCGAGTACCACATTACAGGATGGCCTGTCCGCGACCATTGAGTGGTCTGCCCGCCGCACACGATAGTCGAATGCGGAAAGACTCCTCCGAACTGTCGCAACCCGCTAGTCATTACGGTGAAGCTTGGATCTTACCAGACCTCCGCTCATAGCAGTGCGGCGCGAGGAAGATGGTTCTTCATAAATACCGTTGATAGAGGAAAGATGCTCATGGCATTCCAGTCCCGAGCGAGGACGCCTAGGGAGTTCAGCAGACGGCGCGAGAAGCCCAAACAGAGAGCCAGAGCTGAGAGACGCGAAGAAAACAGCGACTACGAATACGGCGAGAGACAGGCTCCAAATTCCAAAGACATCATTGAGAGAACTTTCAACAGTCTATATCATCTCGGTAGTCAGCGCTTTGCGATTCCCCCGTACCATGAGCATTTTGACCGCTGGCTCCTGAACCTGCGGAGTGTCTTGTCCGAGTTTGAATCGAGCGTTCCGGCAGGGGTGGACGACAGTTTCACGCAGGATTCCGCAAGAATTCTGTCGGACATTGAGTCGGCTCTGCAGGAGAGACGGCTTAAGGAGGTCTCACGCGAGGAGGCGATCCGAGTTCTCGGCCAGAAACTGTCGGAAGCGAGAAGCCTTCTCGCGCAAGTGGAGCGAGAGCACGCTACCAAGGCGAAGGAGCTGTCAGGCGAAAGAGACCGCGCAGTCAAACCCGCACTTACGAGAATTGGAAAACTAAGAGGGGAATTGAACCATATAGTCCGCATGAGAGCCGGCTTCCTTAGGGGCATTTCCAAGAAGACGAAAGTCCAGAAGACGGCCGAGACAACCCAGCGATTGGATCTGACAAAGAAAGAGCTTGCGAACATCGAGAAATCCTATGCGACTGAGCATGAGAAGTTGGAGGCCGAGCACGAGAGCAAGAGACGACAGCTCCTCCAACAGATCGAAGGATATCAGAAAGAGATCGAGAGCCTAGAACTTGGATCTGAGGTCAATGATGCTTTGGAACCGCGACAGCTTGCATGTGACGCCCTCATTACCGCCATAGACTCTCTTCTTCAGAGAAACAAATCAGACTCACTTACTGCAGATCCCTCACAACGATCCGCCCGCGGCTTCGGATAACTTGCGGAGATTTGATATACCCACCACATCTACTCGACGGGAAAGAGGCAACACAAGATGCCATATTGTCCAAAATGCGGAAAAGAGGTACCGGCAGATGCAAAGTTCTGCACGAACTGTGGCGCCCCACTCGCCGTCGCTCCTACCACTGCTCCACCGCCACCGCCTGCCGGATATACGCCGCCGAGTCCGCTGGCCGATCTCGGTTCACGTATAGTCGCGGGGCTGATTGACTACATCATCATCGGTATCGTCGCCGCCGTCTTGTTCTTCTTGGCTTTCGCGCCGTTCTTCACGGCGCCCTACTGGATGATGGGCGGCTGGGGTGCGGCCTGGGGTTGGGGCTGGTTCGGTGGGATGTTCGGAATCCAGTTCCTCCTCTGGCTGATCTACTTCACGTACTTCGAGGGAACTTCAGGTCAGACGATAGGCAAGAGGTTCGCCCACGTCAAGGTGGTGAAAGAGGACGGTTCCAAGTGCGACGCCGGCTCTGCACTCGTGCGGAGCATCCTTAGAATAGTTGACAGCCTTCCCTTCATCTACATACTTGGAATCATCCTCATCGCAGCAACCGACAAGAAACAGCGCCTAGGCGACATGCTCGCAAAGACGATCGTGATCAAAGCATAGGTCACACGACCGTGGCTGAGGACCTACGGCGCCGTGTCGGAACTACACGCCTAGGGACTTGATACCGGCTCCCTCACCCAACCCTTTTCTTGTTTCACTAGCATGCGTTGGAGTCAGAGGCTTGAGTCGTGGCCGACTCGCAACATTCCCGAGTCTACAGATCTAGGCTCGAGCGATGCCAGCGGCTCATGACCGAGAAAGGTATTGATGTACTATTCCTCACGCTAGGCCCGAATATGTACTATCTGAGCGGCTTCCTTGAGGAGCCCGGCGAACGCCTGCTTATGCTCATAGTTCCTCAATCCGGCCGTCCACTATTCGTGGTCCCTCAGCTGTATGAGGACCATGTCAGGTCGCTCAGCTGGGTCGAGAATCCCATCTCTTGGAAGGACTCTGAGGACCCAAACGTTGCGCTCTCATCGGCCATGAAGCAGATACGCGTCAAGCCCCGAGCGATCGGGGTCGACGGCAGGATGTGGTCACGACATCTCCTAATGCTTCTTGCGGCCTGGCCACATGCCAGCTATCAGGACGCAGCCTCGGTGATGAGTCAGCTGCGGATCAGGAAGACAACCGAGGAGACCGAGCTCATGAAGAAGGCAGCTGAGATTGCCGACCGTGCTTTCCTTGAAACGGTCAAAGAATGCAGGGAGGGAATGAGCGAGCATGAGGCTGCAGCGAAGATTGTGTACGAGCTGCGAAGACAAGGCGCCGACGGGACAGCTTTCGAACCAGTCGCTGCCTCCGGACCGAACGCAGCTCACCCACACTACAGATCCGGCGATCGAGAACTACAAAGAGGTGACCTTGTGGTTTTCGATCTCGGATGCCTCTTCCGAGGCTACAATTCCGATGTCACGCGGACAGTCGCGGTCGGCGAATGTGATAGTGAAAGAAAGAAATCGTATTCCATCATCCTGTCCGCTCAGGAGGAAGCCTGCCAGAAGGCAGTCGCAGGAATGGAGGCCCAGAGCCTAGACAAGGTGGCGCGGGACATTATTGAGGCCGCCGGCTACGGCCGATTCTTCATCCACCGCACCGGACATGGCATCGGACTGGAGATCCACGAAGAGCCATACATCGTCGCTGGAAATTCAATGAAGCTTGAGGAAGGCATGTCCTTCAGCATAGAACCAGGAGTCTACGTGCCCGGGCAATACGGAGTTCGGATAGAAGACATCGTCGTCATCGAAGCCGGAAAGGCGCGTAGACTGAACCACTGCACCCGAGAGCTAATGATTCTGTAGAGGCTCGTAGTAATTCAAGTTCCAAGGATGACTTGCGACTTTTCAGTCCCTTTTGCAGCTAGGGCGCAAGCTGCATCTTCGACGCGCGGTGATACAAAATGCAACACACACACACACACATCGAAGGCGCAGGGCACCCGAGGCTCCTGTGGAGCTAGCGCTTCACATCATAGGCGTAGCCGCCGTCTTTCTCTCCTGCCTCCACAACTTGTCCCGACTTCATCATCACCAGAATGTGCTGTAGCACCTTGTCAGCGGCGAGTCCGGTCGCATGTGCCAATTGAGGAACCGTGAGAGGCCCTCTCGAGTTCAGTTCCGAGGAGATCGCTTTTCGTTCGACCTTGCTCTGCCTAATCTCATTCGTGAGTTCGTTCTTGAGGGCTTGCCTATCTTTGCACGCGTTCTTACTCATTGTAGGTTCTCCTTCAGCTGCGCAGCACGAGTCTAGGTGGGGTCATAAAAGAATTCATGGGACGGTCAAGCAGGCCCATGCTAGGCCCGCACCGCTCGATCGAGAACTGAGACGGTCTGTGAATTAGCGTGGCTTATGAGTTGGATCAATTCCGTCAATGCAAGGCCACGATTGGTCTGGTGGCCTGTTCAGTCTCATGAACCGATAGCTGAACCAACTTCGAGACCGCTTCTCCGAGCAGGGCGCTCATACCTTGCTGAAAACTGAGGGCTCGATTGATGTTGACCCTGAAGATACGGGTCCTGCTCGAAATCTAATTCGTCTTCGATCTCTTGCCTCTCAGTGATGGGCACTGTAGACATCAAGGAGTTGCAGTCTCGTTGCGTCGAGCCGTTCCACGATGATACCCGAAAAGCGCTTCAGCAGCTCATAACCCAAGTTGTGGTCTTGCTCAGATTTTGACCGAAGGCATTTCCCATCTAGCGCGATGGCTCGGCTAAGTTCCACGGCCCGAGCGTCGAAACGCCAGCGGTACGGGGGAATGAGCCACGACCAACCAAGCACGTCGCCTTCCCCGACGGTCTGAACTATGATTGGCCCGCCTTCGGGGGCGCGGATCTCCACAGCCACTTTGCCTTGGCGAATCATGTAGAAGTGGTTGGCTTCTTCACCTTCGTGAAATAGATATCGGCCCGCGTTGAAGCGCACGTTGGATGCGCACCCGACGAGGAGCTTGATGTACTGCGGTTCAAGCCCCTTCAAGAAAGGATGTTCAGCCAGTACTGGCTCAAGCGTCTCCATTCTCCGTCGCCATCCACCGAAGTGGTCACCGCGTGACTTAATTCGCTTTCTCGGATGCCCGCAGCCATCTCATTCCCGCATGCTCGCAGCCACTTTGTTCTCGCATCCGCATCTATTCTACGGCCAGTGTTTGTGGTGAAAGGCGTCAACGCGCCCTTACCTCCGCTCTGACGCTCACCGGGACGATACCTCCGACGGTCTGCGTCAGATGACAGTAGGCTACTGCAAGATCCGCGCAGCGTCGGGCAATCATTAAGTCGTTCTTCTTCGACCGTACCACAAGGATAGCGTCGATGCCTGAAAATCGGTAGCCCGTACTCCCAATAAGAGCAATCTTGGCTTTGAGATTCGCCTCGACATGGACGGGGGTGAATCGCAGCTTTCCCTTGAAGTGGAGAAATGTTGCGATGAGGCATGCAGCGAGTGACGATAGAAAGAGCTGGTCGGCGCATGCATATCTTCCTAGGCCTCCAAACTTGGTGGGAGTGTCGAACCTGAGATCGCGAAGGCCGGGAAGATGGATTTTTCCCCCCGTCTTTCGATCCCAGACGCCACGAGCCTCGTAGTGAAGGATATCTCGGCGGACCACGTGTCATATCATCTCTAGTGATTGCTCAACTGCTCAACATGATTAGCAATAAATATTCGCAGAATGCCGGCGTTCAGGAGAGATGGGTGATTTCTGGGATGAGGATTGACGAAATTGATGTGCCGGAGAACCTGTACTACTCGAAAGAGCATCAGTGGTTATCGGTGGAAGGAGAGAGATGCCGGATTGGTCTAACGGACTACGCGCAGAAGCAATTGCATGAAATCGTGTTCATCGACCTTCCCGCGGCGGGTGGCGGGGTGACCGCTGGGCAGATCATGGGGTCGGTCGAATCGGTCAAGGCTGTGTCTGACATCTTTAGTCCTATATCCGGCGAAGTGCTAGAAGTCAACAAGAACGTGCAGGAGAGCCCTGGCGCCATCAACAAGAGTCCATACCAAGATGGGTGGATCGTGGTCGTGAAGGCGTCAAAGCTGGAGGAAGAGGTCAAATCTCTTCTCTCGGCCGAGGCTTACTGCAGTCACATCAAAGCACTTCTCGAGGCCAAGTAAGCAGACAGCAACTCAGCGAGACCGTCAAGCTCGTGGTTTGCGATCGCGTTTGAGAGCGATCATGTGATTCGAGAAACGTACTAGTATATACAGTCCGTCGCATAACAAAATAGAACGCTGGACAGAATCCGCCGCGACCGTGATATCGAGATGGCTCCTGCCGAGCCGAGAATCGGCGTCTTCATCTGCCACTGCGGGGGAAACATCGGCAACACAGTCGACGTTGAGAGGGTAAGGGACGCCGCGGGGCAATTACGATTTGTCAAATGCGCCGAGACGAACAGATATCTCTGTAGCAGCTCAGGTCAAGACCTGATCCGGAGCAAGATACAGGAGCACGGGTTGGAAAGAATTGTAATCGGCTCATGCTCGCCGAGAATGCATCTGAAGACCTTCCGTGACCTCTGCTCTAGCGAGGGGATTAATCCGTACCTAGTCGAGATGGCGAACCTTCGAGAACAATGCAGCTGGACAGCTCTCGACAAGGACAGCGCCACGGACAAGGCGATCGATATCATAGCAGGAGCGGTCGGCCGAGCGACCTACTTGGAACCGCTGACCCCAATGGAGATGAAAGTGAACAGCAATGTTGGGGTAATAGGGGGCGGGGTTTCAGGTATTTGCGCGTCTCTTGAGCTTGCGAACCAGGGATACAAGGTCTTCATGGTTGAACGCCAACCCAGCATAGGAGGACATATGGCTCAGCTGAGTAAGACATACCCGACGCTCGACTGTTCGCTCTGCATTCTCAGTCCGAAGCTTGCGGAAACGAAAGGGCACCCGCTGATTGAGTTGATGACAAACAGTGATGTCGCCTCGATCGAGGGCTCTGCGGGGGCTTACTCACTTACCTTGACGCAGAGACCACGATATGTCAATGAGAAAAAATGCACGGGCTGCGGCGAGTGCGCCAAGGTTTGTCCCGTCGAGGTCGCCGACGAGTTTGAAGAGGGAACCGCTCGCCGCAAGGCGATCTACCTACCCTTCCCACAAGCGGTGCCAAATGCCTACGTTGTCGATGAAGAGAACTGCACCAAGTGTTGGGTCTGCATCAAAGCCTGCAAACACGGAGCGATCAATCCACGTGATCAAACAAGTCAGAAGGAGATCGAAGTTGGCGCGGTCATCGTTGCGACCGGGTTTCGCCTGTTCGACCCAGGCGTGTTGACTCAATATGGCTATGGCATCCATCCGAACATCGTAACCAACCTCCAGCTTGAAAGACTGATCGAGCACGGAATCTACAGGCCGTCCGACAGGAAGACCCCCCGAAAGATCGCGTGGGTCCTATGCGTCGGCAGTCGTGACACTCAGAATGGACAGCCATACTGCAGCAAGATCTGCTGCATGGCAGCAGTGAAGGAGGCAGTACTTCTGAGAGAACTTGTTCCCAATCTTGAGACTTGGATCTTCTACACAGACCTAAGGGCGGCGGGTAAGGGATACGAGGAGTTCTACGCGCGAGCCAAGGAGGACGGGGTGAAATTCATCAGGGGACGGGTGGCGGAAGTTGTTCCCATCAGTGGGGACGAAGTGATGGTCCGAGCAGAGGACACTCTGCTTGGAGTGCAGCTCGAGAACACCTTCGACTTGGTTGTGCTCTGTCCCGCGATCCTTCCCGAAGTCGGAACCGGCGGGTTGGCGGAGAAGTTGGGCTTGCACATCGGATCCGACGGTTTCCTGCTGGAGAGGCACTACAAGCTCAGGCCCGTCGACAGCCAAAACGACGGTGTCTTCCTGTCAGGTTGTTGTCTCGGACCGAAAGATGTAAGAGAGTCCGTGGTTGAGGCTCTCTCCGCCGCGTCGAGGACTGCGTCGCTCCTCGGAAAGGGCATCGTGACAATCAGCCCTGACAAAGCGTACGTTATTGCGGACAGATGCGACTCATGCGGCGAGTGCGTAAAGGTCTGCCCGACACGGGCGATAGAGCTTCTGTCCGGTGGCGCGACGGTCAAATCCATTTCATGTGTTGGATGCGGCCTCTGCGTTCCCGTCTGTCCGAAGGATGCAATCGACCTCAAGAATTCGACCGAGTCTCAGCTGATGGCCGAGATTGAGGGAGTCGCAGCGGCAACGGCAACCAAGCCGAAGATTGTAGCCTTCGCCGAGGCGACTTCAGCCTACACCGCCTGCGACTTGGTTGGGCTCGCTAGGCAACAGTACCCGACAAATGTGCGCGTAATCAAGGTGCCTTCAGTCGGAAGGCTTCACGCCAGACATCTTCTCGCAGCATTCTCGGCAGGCGCCGATGGCGTGATAATGATTGAAGGAGAGGGCACCCTTCTCGGTGAAGAGAGATTCCGGACCCACGTGAGCGAAATCAGGAAGATGCTCACGAGTAGAGGAATCGAGTCTCTACGCGTGTTCGCAACTAGAACAACCATACCGCAGTTTGCCAAGCTCGCGTCCGTCTTCCAGACGTTTACTGAGAGGATACAGAAGCTGGGGGCGCTTCCTCCGGAAGCGCGATCAAAGATTGAGCAGGCGGCAGCTGTCTGATGAGCGCAGAAAGAGAGACAGTTAGGGCGGCCATGCTGGACCCAGCCTTCTTCGACGAGGTCAAGAAGACGCCTGGGGGAGAGAAGCTAGCCTCATGCATACAGTGCGGCATCTGCTCCGGATCTTGCACAACGTCCATCGCAGCCGAGTTCAACCCGAGGCAAGTGATCGAACTCATCCAGCTGGGGCTCGGAGACAAGACTCTGTCGACACGATCCATATGGACATGCGTCTTCTGCCGGACCTGTACGGTTCGATGTCCGCAAGGCATCGACATACCTGAACTGATGAGCTCACTGCGGATCATGGCGGTCAGGCGAGGAGCCCTACGCCGCGAAGATAGAAATCTGAAGTTCCATCAGGCTTTCTGGAAAATCCTCCGCGCAAACGGGAGGCTAGACACCTTCAGGCTATACAGCAGGCTTGCGGATATGCAAGAGATCGCCCGCAGCATGCCCCTTGGACTGAGACTTCTGAGAAAAGGGAAGCTTGGCTTTCGCGCTCCAAGCATGGCGAACCCTGAGCAGCTGTCGAGACTCATGGAGATAGCCAAGCCGGGCGAGGGGGGCCCATCCAAGTGAGGTTTGCCTACTACCCCGGGTGCGCCTCGAGCAGCTTCGCCAGGGAGCATGATTCCTCCTCAAGAACGGTCAGCAAACTTCTCGGGATCGACTTGGCCGAACTTGAGAACTGGAACTGTTGCGGAGCCGACTCGGCCCGCTCAATTGACCGCTTCACCTCAGTCGTTCTGCCCGCTAGGAACCTGGCGCTTTCCGAGAAGGCTGACCTTGACTTGCTGGTCACTTGTCCCGGTTGCTATCAGGTCTTTTCAAGAGTACACGAACTCTGCGAGGCAGACGGCAGCTTGAAGGCGAAGGCGGAGGCCTCACTGTCTGGCTTAGGCCTCACCTACAGTGGAAAGGCGAGGGCTAGGCACCTCCTCGACGTTCTAGTGAATGATGTGGGACTCGCGAAGATCTCGCAAGAAGTCAAGAGACCGCTCACATCGCTGAAAGTAGCGCCCTACTATGGGTGCCAACACGCCGGATTTCCAAAGTCAGCACGATTCGACGATCCGCAGCGACCTCAAACACTGAGCAAGCTGATTGCAGCCGTGGGCGCTGAACCAGTCGCGTTCCCAAACGCAACAAGGTGCTGTGGAGGGCCACTCTTCATGACGCATCCGGAAGCCGCCAGTTCGATGACGAGAAACATATTGCGCTCCGCCTCGGATGCAGGAGGCCGGTGCATCGTTACCACGTGTGAACTGTGCCACTTCAACCTTGACGCAAGGCAGTCCGCCATCGAGAAACAGTATGGGGAAAAGTACTCGATCCCAATCGTCCACTTTACGCAGCTCTTGGGGCTAGGGCTTGGGATACATTCGAAGATGCTCGGCCTCGACCGAAACATTGTTCCCTTCAATTTGTCATGACGAAATATCAGCACGAATCGAATCGGAGGCCGCCTCCTAGGGCTGTGAAAGATAGTAGATGTCAGCCAGAGCCTTCTTGATTAAAGATGGCTCGCCCTCGAAGACAAGATGAAGATTATCCTCGAACTCAACCAGCACCCCGAACTGCTCGGCAACATCTTGGACCCTCCCTTCTCCGATCGGTTGCTGCAGCGTCAACCTTGCCCAGCCTGTGCTTCGATTTCTGGGAAGCCCAGGAAAGAATCGCGATTCACCGTACGCCATAAGTTGCTCGGCATCCTCAAGCTCAGCCTTGGAAACTCTTTCGTTCCAGTAGTTCGACCGCGCCTCTCCTAGCTTCATGCTTGCAGAGATCAACTCGCTCTTCGCCTTCTCCAGACTCTCCTCCAAGACCAACAGCGGGTTTCCCGATTCGCTCATCGGGGCCGAGCAGGGATCCGAGGGCGTTGTGCGGACGAGATGTAGAAGCGCCTTAGACTCCCTCAGTTCGGATGCATCAACCTCGACGCCGCGCGCGACTAGTTCTTCGAAGAGTTTGACTAGAATCAGCCATGTTCTCTCGAGCGGTCTCACCGCTTCGTTCGGGACTGTCAACTGACTCGGATTCTCTCGCGGCGTTAGGCTGGATTCACGGATGTGGCGAGATAAATCTTATGATTCAGTGCCATTTGCATCCTGAGTTTCAATTTTCCAAGACTACCGTTTGCGAATCAGTTTCTATCATTTCTATAGACATCGTTAAGTAAACATTCCATAGGACTTTATGGGTTCATACCTAGTGACTCGGCGATCGATCATGATTGCATCGTACGCGGTATTCTTTGCGATAGGCACGGCAGCCTGTGTGTTCTTCGGGGCGTGGAATATCGCGACGTGGTTCGAGGTGGCTGACGCTTTCAGGCGAACAGTGAAGAGCACGATTAGGGTGGTGTTCAGCAGGAGGATTCTTGGGCTTGTCAAGGCTTTCTTCTCAAATTCTCTGTTGTTCCTGAGACTATCAAAGGAGAGCATGATTAGAGGCATAATCATCTCGGCGTTCCTGATCAGCTACGTCGGCGTCATCTTGATCAATCATCTCATGGCAGAAATTTATCCAAAGATTGGCCCCGAGGATCCGATCTCCGTATTCCTCTACGCCCCATTCCTTCCCGCATATTTCTTCCAAGTTGTCCCCGCGGGAGCTGTAGGCGCGATGGAAAACCTGTACGGGTTCGCAGACAACCTGTTCATGGCCGTGATCGTTTTCGGCGAGGGGTGGTTTGCCTACCGCAGGTTCGTACTCAAGGAGACGCCTCTGAAGACCACCTTTGCCGATGTGTCTGCCATCATTCTCACGGTTGCCTGGCTACTTGCGAGGCTAGTTGGCGAGGGCGTCTCGCTCCTACAGTACAACGTTCCTGCGTCCATCGGAAGGTACTGGTTCCTTGCGTACGGAATTTCGCAGATACTCGAACCGTTAAAGTTCGACTTGGCCGGTGTGGCGTACACAATGTGGTCGTTGTCCGGCCTCCTGCTCGCCCTCTTCATGGCCTCCATACCGCTGAACTCGAAGCTTTGGCATATCTTCACAGGGCCGCTCGTTGTTCTTGCTAATTCTTCCCGAGGCCATGAACTGAAGGCCGAGACGCGCCCCTCCGCGAGGGCTTTCTCTGTCAAACAAATGATGGAGATTGACGGATGTCTCAGTTGTGGAGTTTGCGCCGACAATTGTGAAGTGTACTCCGAAACAGCAAATCCCGGGACTGTCTATCTGGGCATACTGAAAAACTTCAGATCGATCATGCGACGGAGGCATGGACCAATAGCAAAGATACTCCGGCAGGAGGAGCCCACACCTACCGAACTCAAGCTCTTCTCCCGCGGCGTCTACTACTGTACACTGTGCGCAAGATGCCGCGAGGTATGCCCGATCGACATCGACACACGTTCACTTGGAAGGGCCATACGAGAATTCCTCGTCGGCGAAGGACACTATCCGGCCAACTTCAATATGATGAGAGACGCGGTCGCGTTGAATCATAACGTTCTAGGTCTTCCGAATTCGGAAAGAGCAATGTGGGTTGAATATCTTCCAAACCCAGATGAGACGCTGACGAAGAAGACGCGTGCAGAGTTGGCATATTTTGTGGGCTGCATGTCTTCATTCTCTCCAACAGTGCAAGACGTGCCAGCAGCCGTCGCACAGATCTTCCAACATGCAGGCGTAGACTTCGCAATACTTGGAGAGAACGAGTGGTGCTGTGGCTATCCGCTGGTCTGGGCGGGGATGCCGAGGGAGGCCGACGAGTTGAGGAAGTCAAACATCAGGAGAATGACCGACCTCGGCGTTAAGACCGCAGTATTCTCCTGTCCGTCATGCTATCATTCATGGAAGACGGAGTATGACATCGACATCGAAACCCTCCATCACTCTGAATACATATTGCGACTGATCGGGGAAGGAAAGATTCGACTGAAGCCGCTGAACGCCACCGTCACCTATCACGATCCTTGCGACCTGGGCAGAAACTCAGGAGTATACGATGCTCCGAGACAAGTCATCAGAAGTATCCCCGGCCTTTCGTTCATCGAGATGCGTTTTAACAGAGAGAGAGCGCTTTGCTGCGGAGGGGGAGGAGATGTAGAAGTCGTTGACGAGAACTTCCCCGGAACGATCGCGAAGCAGTTGATATCTCTCGCGAAGGAAACAGGCGCCGGGGAAATCGTCACTGCCTGTCAGCAATGCAAACGGACCATGTTGAAGGCGCTGTCAAAGGAAGCTCCCGAGCGCAGCCCCTTGAAGGTCGTGGATCTGGCTGAGCTCGTTCTAAGATCTATCGAAGGCTAAGCGACTACTGGGCTGTCTCCAACTCCGGCTCTTCTTCTGATCTCCCCTCATCAGCTTCGCCTATGCCGTCCTGAGCACGAAAGAGAAAAGCATCGTAGTCAGGAGCAAAGCGGCAAGGCTAGGCTTTCGTGGTGAAGCCTACATCGATATTCACGTAGTCGCCTGATTCCTCCAGTCCGCGGTTGATGGCAATCTCGGCGATCGCCTTGTGCCTCAAGACAATCTCACTCAAGCCGCATACGAACCTCAAGATCGAGCTTCGACACAGGGGCACCTGAACCGTTTCTGAGAGGTGATCCGTGATCCTGTTGGCGTCCTCCTCCAGCCTCTTGATGCTTTCAATGACCTGATTTGCTCGAATCACATCCCGAGTAATGAGACCGCTGACCGCGCCTTCTGAAACATCCGTGATCGCAGCGTCGAGTCCGGAGATCTCACTCACGACGTCAGCTTCTAGGCGGAAGCAACGTTCCAGCAGCTTTGCGGTTTCTCTTGCCATTGCTTCCGTGCAGTTCACGATCGCCTTAAGATTGCTCAACACAGCCCTGTCACCCAGCAGCCAGAATTGCGATCTGATCCCCAAAGCCTCGGCCAACTTTCGGTCTTGGATTGCAGAGAGTAGTTGCCTAACTGCCAGCCAGTAAACTCGATCACCCTCCTTTCCCATGGCCGCCACACTCGGGAGGTCATCGGCTCTTCCGCGGATGAGCGCTTTGACTACCGTTTCCCGCATAAACGAAGAAACTAGGTGAAGTCGGCGGATCGAGTTGTCCATCGTAGGCTTCGAGGGGTCCGCTAGGCTCTGCAGAACAACGAGATTTTCGGTTTGCTCCGAGACGAGGAGGCCCACCACAGAGAACATCACCTTCTCCAGCTCTCGGATATGCTCAGGTGTGAACCGCGTTCTCGATTGGATCCAGATCATCTTGTGTCCGACCAAATAGGCGCCGATCAACATTCTGGAAAGCATGTTGGGTGCTTCGCAAAGGTCGGCGTTGATCACGCAGACGCTTGGCCGTGCTTCGACCTGTTCCTTCCTTGCAACGAGTTTCAGGGCACTGCTGTCGGTGTCATTGATGAGCAGGTAGTCACCTTGTTTGAGCTTGAACGCATCCACCCAGTCCTTCGGGAGCGTAACGGCTAGGGTTGATCTTCCTAGCTTCAGAACCTTTCGAATGTGCGAGGTCGACCCTCACGCCCCCTCCGCGAGACGGCGCCTCGGCCATCTCGCCCAGCTTCCTATATACCGGCTTTTATTCCTTAGCTAGGTAGCACCTATACTAATTGTTAGACGAGGGAGAGTATATAGCCGCAATGCCACGAGGTCCCGAGGTGAACTTCACATGAAGTTGCTAAGCAGATACGAGTTTCATGAAAACCTGCTGTACTCCCGAGACAATATCTGGGTCAGAGTCGTCGAAAACGACAATCCAAAATCCAAGCTGTACGTCGGACTCACCGACTTCGCCCAACAGAACATCGGACCGATCGAGTTCGTCCGGATTCTGCCGAAGGGCCGATACGTCAGTCGGGGGCACCCCTTCGGATCCATCGAGTCCGGAAGGAGGATCGTGCTTCTTCGAGCACCAGTCTTTGGGCTGATTCAAGACGTCAACGACGAACTCCGGGAAAACCCCGGACTCATCAACACAGACCCTTACGGACGCGGTTGGGTCGCTGCCTTCCAGCCCTTCCAACTTGAAGAGGACAAGAAGGAACTCGTTTCAAAGCCTGAAGAACTGGAGCGGCTTGTCACAACAAGACCACGCTAGAAGGACACGGACGGCTTATGTCCCTCGAGAAGACCGTGACGGAACTCGTCGGGACCGACAGAGTCTCCACGAGTCGCCTGGAAAGAATCGCGTACAGCCACGACCTTGCCCCTATCCCCCGCAACATCACACGACTGTTCAACAGTCTCCCTGACATCATCGTCAAACCCCAGAGCCTCGAAGAAGTCGCCCGCGTCATGAAGCTCGCCAACAGGTTGAGGGTACCAGTCACACCTCGTGGCTCAGCCACGTGGGGGTACGGAGGAGCGGTTCCCACAATGGGCGGAATTCTCTTGGACCTACGGGGATTGAACAAGATTGTCTCGTTTGACGAAGGCAGGGGCCTTCTCACGGTTCAATGCGGCGCGATCTGGAAGGACATCCAAGACTTCCTCGAGAAAACGAGCTGGGAGTTGCCAGTCTATCCTTCTAGCGCGCCGAGTTCCACAGTAGGAGGGTTCGCGGCCACGGGAGGCTTGGGCTATGGCTCACTTCAATACGGGAGCCTTGTGGAGAACGTTACCTCGGCTACTATCATTCTGCCAACCGGAGAGAGGACAGTTCTTGATCCCAAGTCGGGTTGGGTTGCGCCCGGCCAACTGTTCGGGTCGGAAGGAACCCTCTGCCTCTTTGGAGAGCTGATCCTTAGGCTTGTGCCTAAGAGACCGTCAGCAGCTCCATTCTTGGCGTACTTTCATGAGTTGTCGAAGGCTGTCGAAGTCGCAAACGACTTGGTCCGAAGAACAAGGCCGTTCAGTTTGGTCCTGAGAGCTTTCGGTTTCGTGAGAGCTCGTGAGCGGGCTTTGCTCGGCCCAGAGGACGCTGAATCAGGGGGCATTATCTTTGGATATTACGCGGGCATGCCCGACGAGGTCGGAGAGTCTCTGAGCAGCTTTGCTCGCAGGGTTGCCGACGGAGGTGGCATCCTCAGGCCACGGGAAGAAGCGGAATTTGAATGGAGCGAGAGGTTCTATCCGCTTCGAATCAAGAAGCTTGGGCCGACGGTATTGACCTCGGACGTCTTGGTGCCTTCGAACCATCTGATTGAGATGATCCAATATACGTGGCAGCTCGGTTGCGAGGCCGCTATGGATGTAGAAATTGAAAACATCTGGGTTTCTCCGGATCAAGTGCTCTTCTTTCCACTGTTTCTGAGTGATGAGCGTCGCACCTTGCGATACCTCAGCCATTCCGCAATTACAAAGAAGCTGATCGATCGTGCGATTACGATGGGCGGGCGTTCATATGGTTACGGGGTCTGGAATTCCTTCCACTTTGCCGCTTCGGAGCCGGCCAGAAGGAAAGAATTTGCCAAATTGAAGACCCTGTTGGACCCCAACGACGTTCTCAACCCAGGCAAGACCCTAACAGCGAAGACTAGGTTCGGCTTGTCCCTCCCCAAGGTCCTGTATGCTGGGTTCCTCGAAACGCTATGGGAGCTGGGGGGACGGTTCTAGTGTCTAGCGCTCTGTTGTCCAAGCTTCAGAGGGAAGACATCTTTGCCTGCGCCCAGTGCGGCTATTGCGTGAAGTGGTGTCCAATCTATGATCGGTCGGGATGGGAGTCCACATCGCCACGCGGGAAGATCTTTCTGCTGAAGAAGATGCTTGAGAGCAAGGGTCCTAACCTCCTCACTTCAAATACTCGAATCATATCGGAGTTTGTGCAACGGCTGTTCGACTGCACCACCTGTGGACGGTGCAGAGAGAAATGCCATCTTGAGCTGGACCTGCTGGACCTTTGGCTTAGACTTAGAGAACTTTCTGTAAGACAAGGGCTGGCACCGGAATCGGTAGGCCTTATGGAGAAGACTCTCTTTGGACCGAAGAATATCTTCGGAATGGACACCCAGTCACGTAGAGATTGGGCGACGTACACCGGTGCAGAGGTCAAAGTCCAAGATCAGGCCGAGATCGTCTACTTTGTCGGGTGCGTCACGTCCTATTCGGGTCGAAGCCAAGGCGTCGCACAGGCCATCACCGCGATCCTCAATCACGTAGGTGAAAACTGGAGCCTGATGGCGGAAGAATGGTGCTGCGGCCACCCTCTCGCCGTCAGCGGTGCTACGGAAGGGTATCGAGAAATCGCCGAGCACAACGTGCGAGCCATCGAAAACATGCATGTCAAGACCGTGGTTAGCGGATGCCCCGGTTGCTGCCTAGCCTTCCGCGAAGAATATCCTCGAGTGCTTGGCAAAAAACCGAACTTTGAGGTCATGCACTTTGCTCAGCTTCTCGACCGA
>Ga0315312_1001601_pt1 | contig 17224 bp, 10 predicted proteins | sample TDP7_MG_FD_203629 | JGI IMG/M metagenome (GOLD analysis project Ga0315312, IMG submission 203629) | Freshwater sediment microbial communities from Lake Towuti, South Sulawesi, Indonesia - TDP7 | ecosystem: Environmental > Aquatic > Freshwater > Lake > Sediment | place: Indonesia: South Sulawesi... | reverse complement strand
CATGGGCTGTTCCTTTCTTGGATTGGGGCGCAAACAGCGACCCCTTGGGTTTGGTCACCCTTCCTGGTCTATAACAGGGTACCACAATCCGCCATTGGAGGGCAGCCCGCTTTCATGGTGACAAAATCGTATAGGCTCCTATTCGGGGTGCTCAGGATGAGGAGGATGTGGTTGGAGGAAAAGGGATGGTGTGAGGATTGCAGATAGGGTCAGATGAAGTGAGCCGCTTAGCGTTTGTCCCCAGGTGTGGAGGATTGCGAGAAACCCGATCTCGGCGTCCAGACGCTCGCGGTCCCGCGCGAGGGTGATCGGAGTTTCGGACACGGAGCGGAACAGGATGTTGTAGACCACTTCTTTGTTCTGCAGCGCCACGGGGGCAAGCTCGTCGGGAAGCGTGAATACGGCGTGGCGGTATTGCACCGTTTCCAGGAGGTCCTGGGCGCGGGCCTCCATCCAGTCGGCTCTTGCGGCAGACTGGCATTTGGGGTCCCGCGGTCTGGCGGCATTGCGGCAGGAGTCGTGGCAGATGTCCGTGTGACCGCACCGGTCGCATTGCCTGGCGTGCCCGCCTAAGGCCCCCGCTCGAGAACAAACGCGCGATCTCTGGTCCTGTGCCGACAACACTGAGACCACGGCTGCCGTGCAAGCTGGGGAATTTTGGGCGGCGTACTGCGTCGAACGGTACCCAGGGCGTGTCCGCTGTCAGAGACATGGCATTGCCGGCGCCGGCAATGCTCGGGCTACTCCTGGAGCCGCATGCGAATCTCATACTGGGGAGCATCGAGTTTGCGCTGCTGAAGCTCCTTCAACTCGTCCCCGATGTAATCGCGCTTGAACCGGATGTCGTTTAGGAACTCCGGCAGGAGCATGGGACCCGCGTTCGTCAGCTCGGCTTCGATGTTGGGGCGTGGTTCCCCGGGGGTTATGTAGCTCCTGGTCCACGGTGAGGCGGGGATCCACGTAATTATCTCCTTGTTATAGAAATTCGAGACGCCCTCGCACACTCCACTCTCCCCCCAGGTGGTTCGCGGATCTCCGGAGCCTTCCCTGGCACCCAACTTGTATCCCGGGACGCCCGCGACGGGAACGAAGCCCACGCCGGAATGCTCCACTTGCGGCCAGGTGGGGTCTGGTCGTGGCCAGATGTGGCCATGGGGGTCTCTTCCGTATTCATCGCCATCACCGAAGAAGACTTCGTAGTCGTTCCGGGTGCTATCCCACGAGACGTAATAGTGTCCCTCGAACCACCGCCGCCGTTGCCCGGTGATTCTGCACCAGTACCACCACAGCAAGGGTGTCTTGCGAATGGGGCCCCCGCGGGTTGTGACCCAGAGGTAGCGCGGGAACTCTTCCAGTCCGGGCGAAGCGACTTCCACTTCCCATCGGGTCGGCAGGTCCTGGTCCGAGGTTCGGTTCCAGGTCGTCCCGGGCATCTGTGTGCCGTTGACCCGCAAGATAACGGTCGGTCGCGGGCTGATTGCAGGGATGTCAACAGAGATGGACTCGATGTACTTCCCGGGCGTCTGCGTTTTCGGATGATAAAAGTGCCCGGCAATTTTCTGTAATCCTTCGTCTTTGTATACCTCATTCTCACCTATGCCCTCGTACTGGCTAAGGATCGAAACCGAGTAATCCTCCTTCATCACGGGTCCCGTGAGCACGGCCTTTTCCTGCACGGCGAAGACCCAGTCGTACGGGAAGATTTTGATCTGGAGCTCGGCTTTGATCCCCTTGCTGTTGGGACAGGGCTTGTAGAGCGCCGTGAGAGTGACCGTGCCTTCGGTTTCGCAGGCGCAAAAATCGCTGGAGGCTTTGCCGTCTGCGTCGGTCAGAATGATGGCGGTGGTCACCGGCGTACCGCCGGAGGCGTCGAAGCTCCCGATCGCCGGGTCCATCTGGAGCTCCACCTCGGCGTCCTTCACGGGACGATCCTCCTTGTCCGTCAACTTCACCTCAAGACGGGTGCACTCCTTGAAGTGGAGCACCGTGCGCTCGGCGCTGAACGTCCCCTTGAACTCATCCTCCGAGAACGGGTCGGTTTCATCCGACTCCTTGGTCTTCAGCCCTACGATGCCGCTGCTCGTCTGAATGTAACTCACGTCGAAGAGTGTGCCGTTGCGATTGCGGTCTTCCGCTCCGTCCGGACAGCCGTCATCGTCGCTGTCGGGGTCGATTTCGGCTCGCAGGCCGTCCCCATCCGGGTCCGCGGTCCGCGGCACCCAGCCTTTCCCGAACTTGTAGCTCCAGACTTCGGTTTTGTCCGGAATGCCATCGCCGTCCGAGTCGGGTTTCGTTCTCTCCGTCGGAAACCGCATCTCTTCATCAAAGTCGCACAGGCCGTCTCCATCGGTATCGGCGTCCACCTGAGGGTCGCCTCCCTGCGGGGGCTTGCTGAAGTCCGGCGGGTCGGCTGGCACATAGACAATGGGGGGCGTCGCTGGCAAGTCGTTGATCGAGAAGATAAATTTGCTGTCCCCCGAGAACGGGCTCATAGCGACGATCCGTCGCATCTTGGGGTCCGGCAAATCATCGTAGTACCCAACTAAGATGACCGTCCCCAGGGCCACCCCGGTCTTGAGCGTAAGCTGGCCCACAAACGGAATTTGGCGGTCGATCAGATACTTGACGTTGTCCCATATGATATGAGACTGGTGAGGGTTAAGGTAGTAGGGCAGAACCAGCTTTGGGGCGAGCGCCACTTCGAGCGCTTTTCCGAGATCAACCACTTTACCGTGGCCGAGCTCCCCTTCGGGCCCCGCTGCCGGAGTATGGAATATTTCAAAATTGATCTCGTCCTGAGTCAAGAAACGGCGCAGCAGCTGGCCGTAGTAAATGTTCATGTCTCGCGCAATCGCGGTGCCCGCGTGCCCGATCTCATGCAGACAGATGGCGGAGCCTTCGTGCGGCCTGTCCCAGGCGTGCCATCCCCTGTCCTGATCGCATTCCAGGCAAATCATGGACGTGTCCTTTTGCGGCGTATCGAGCTCCTCTTTGAGCCCATAGAAGAAATAGTAGACTATCCCCGAACCCGCCAGGGTTGAGGCGCCCTGGGGCGCCTCGCGCCGAGATTCCGGTGGCGGCGAGAGATCGAGGACTTCGACGCTTAACGCCGGAGACCAGGCGCTGGTCAAAGTCCCCGCGATGGCGCGCACCCGCCAGAAGTATTTCCCAGTCGCCAAGCCGGGGGACACGTCATACCTTGCCGACGGACAGCCCGCGTGGACCAGTGGGTTGTGGAAGTCATCGGCGTCGTCCATTTCCAGTTCGTAGGTGACCGGCGCATGCCGTGGGTCCACCCAGGCAAAGCGCGTGGTCTCCTCTTTCAGTAGCCCCGCCCCGTCGAACGGGAAGTAGGCGAGGGGTGTGGGCAGGCCGTTTTCGGCGCCGGGGGTGCACTGGCTGAAGCGAACCCAGCGCTCCTGCTCATACCCGTCGCGGCCTATGGAGCCACCCGACGGGACCGGATAAAGCTCCGTGTTCAACGCCGCTTTGCCCTCCGGAAGTCTGCCCCAGGCCACGGAGTCCACCAGTTCGCCTTCGAGGTAGAGCAGGCACTGATCGCTCGCAGGGTTGAAGACTGCACCCGGCGGGGGAAGATGGACCCTGACGGCCGTGGGCGCATCGGGATCGCCGATGTACTCCATCGGCTGTTCGCCGTCGAACACGATTACGATGTAGGAGACCCACGTCGAGATCGGCTCGGGCCACCACCCCACCAGCACTTCCTGGGCGCCGTCGCGCAGTTCCAGGGCGTAGAAATATGGCTCGGTCCAGACGGGGTAGCAAATCTCCACCCACGGGGCCTCGCCCGCCGCCGGATTCGGGCACACCTCGTTGAGCAGCGGGGCGGGCCACGCTCCCAGGCCAGCAGGCGGAGTGAACCGATTCCGGACCGCCACGAGGTCCAGCAGGTCGATCTTCCCGTCGTGGTTGACATCGGCGCCGGCGTTTTCCGGCAGAGCCGGGTCCAAGCCCAGGCGAGCGCGCACGTACACGAGGTCGGCCAGGTCCACACCGCCCTGGCCGTCCGCATTGGGGGTAATCTCTTGCGTGGGCTGCTCCCGTTGGCTGAAGGCTTCCATAGTGCTCGCAGCGCGGACGCCTTCGCCAGCGCCTGTGCCGGCGCCTTGCACGTTCACCGTCACCGCCGATTGCCATGGGTTGATACCAACCCAGTCGAAAAACAACCCGTCCCGCGCCCAGCGACTCGTAACCGCCTCCACACCGACGAGCGAGACCGTCAAATCTCCGTTCGCTACGGGCGTGATTTCGAGCCGTTCAAGCAGCACATCGTCGCCCGGCAGTGCACCGTCAAACGGCCACAGGCCTCCGCCCAGAAGCACTTCGACGCTTCCCTCGCCAGCCAGACTCACCGGAAGTCCGCTCTCAAATGGTTCCTGCGACGTGGATGACACGAACATCAAACCGTTGGGCTGCGCCGGATTCGCCGAACGGCCCGTCAGCATCGCCTCCGCCGAACCTGAGGCCGAAATCCGCAGGGCCGCCGCCGCGAGCACAGCGTTGAAGCTGGCCCGCAACTCGATGGAAAACGGCTGCCCCGCCGCGACGTTTGCCCCATCTGGCACAACAAGGGAGAAGCTGATTGCCGGATGCGTGGACCGCAACGCGCTCGGCTCGTATCGCAGACGGAAGAAACGTATCGGCTCGGTGCATGGCATGTCCACCGTGTACCACTCCTCGCCCATCGTCGGCGTCCGTGTCACGGGGAGCCATTGACCCAAAGCCGAAAGTCTGCGTGTCTCTTCCAGCACGAAGTCCTCTGCCGAGGCGGGCCACGACAGCACGACTTGGCCGGGCCCCGCTGACCTGATCTCCAGTTGCGGCGGCGACTCTGTCGCTCCAGAAACCGCCAGCATAGTCCCGAGCAGCAAACAAGCTATAAAGAGCGCCTTGAAGAATTGGTTCATGAGTGGTTTCTTTCCTCGTCCATCCTGTTGCACGTAGACAGACTAAATTGCGTCTTTGTCCTTTCGGAGCGGTGGAAAACTACAAACTACTCCATCGGGTTGAAGCGGGAAATCTCCCCAAGGACACAAAACGGGTTACGTGCGTAGACTCAACGCACCTATCCCGCTCAATTTCCTTCCGGCCGGGTCTCGGAGCCGTGGAGGCTCTCTCGCCTCTTCTCCTTCAGCCTCAGTTCCTGAAGAAGGCGGTCCTGGCGTCCATGTCCGAAAGAAACAGGTCGAGCTCCTTTTTCATTTGGTCGGCAGTATAGTTTCCTCCCAGGCCAACCGTGACAACGGCATTTCCGTTCCGCAGATATGCCTGCAAATTGGTTGCAGGCATGGTGAGCTCGGGAAGGTTGATGTCGCCTTTCATGCTCACAACATAGCAATTGTCGCCAAAATCCCGGGTGTAAACCTGCACCTCAACTTTGGGGAGAAGTTCCCTTACCTTCGCAACGGCCTCGGGTACTTTCGCCAGCTCCTCCTGAATCTCAGTGCGGCGTGTGCGGTTGGTTTCTTCCTGGAGCTCCTTTTGCAGTTCTGCGGTGCGCTTTTTCCGGAGCGTCTCGAAGGTGAACTCCCGGAAGTCCGTCAGACGCTGGTTGACGGTCTGTTGGAGTTTGCGAGCCTTCTCCGGTGTCAAATCATCCACCAGCTTCTCCATCCGCTGGTTATCCAGAACGGTGAGGGTGACAACGACATGGCGGAGATGTATCTTGCTCATTTCCTTCTCTTCCCCCGACTGTAGGGCGCTCCAATTATCGCAGGTCGTATAGGTCATGGCTGTGATCCCTTTCATGGCGCGCGCGGTATCCGTGAGGTCTTGCTGCATCTGCTGGCCGGTCTTGCCTTCCCAGGGCTTGGTGATGATTTTCATCATGACCTGGCGCTCGTCAGGCCTGGGGCCTGAGTCGAGGGTACCGAATTCGGTTTTCGCCATCATCTCAACGGCGATCTTCTGCATCTCGCCGAGAAAGTCAAAAATCTGCTCGGTCTTCTTCGCCAGTGAGGGGACGACCTGCCACTTCAAAACAAGCCCCATGGTCCCGAAGACGAGCTGCTCGGCAGTGAACCCTGGGGGCACTTCATCCTTCGGCAATTCCTTTGCAGCCTGGAGGAACATGCTGAGGTACGTCTCGAGATCCCTGGGGGACAGTTCCACCAGGGCAGAGACCATCCCCCCAAAGAATGCCTGGTCGGACTTCTTCGAGTCCCTGTATTTACCCTCCATGAGTCCGACGCCGGACATGGCCTGCCAGAAGTCCTCCTCGGAATCATACTGTTTCATGGGCTTTGGTAGTTCCCAGGGGAGCAGCCAGCCCTGGCCCAGGTCTTTCGGCTTTGGAAGGAACTTCCGGTAAAGGTCCTGTCGGGATTTCATTGACTTCTCCGCACCGGCCTGCATCATCTTCATCATGGCCTCCAAGGACACGGGGGCACCTTGCTCCGACCGGACGGAAGGCACGACTAAGGATGCCAGTAGGAAAGTCAGGAGGGAAACACTTTTGATCTTCACGTGATTTCTCCTCGTTTATGCGTGCGCGGCCACTGTATCTCGCTAACAAATTGCGTGGATCATTTCTTTTGTTGATCCGGCTCGACTCTTCGGACCTTGTCGGATATGACCCGAGGTGTTCGGGGCCAGTCTCCGGACGAGAACCTCAAGGAGGCTTCCACGGGGAGGGAGTATGCCGAGGCTTGTGCCTTTTCCGCCTCGGGGAACCTCACTGTTAGCCGAAGCCGCAGCTCCCCCACGAAGTTGCCTCGCATTCTCACGAGATAATCCTGAGCTTCGTAACGTGCGAGGGATAAAGAGGCGCCGCCGAGGCCGGACTGATACCTCCCAACGGTCTGGTAAGGTTCCTCAATAGCTGCGTTTCGGATGTTCTTCTTTTCCCCGTCCGGTTGAACTCTGTGTGCCGTCAGGGAGAAGTCCACGACCTCAATTTTCTCTTTGATCAACTTCTGGAATTTGGGGTCAGGCGGACGCAGAACTCGCTTTTTCTCGGGGTCGTCGGGGTCTTTCAAGCGGTACCGTCCCCAGACCTGAACTTCCCATCGGACCTTGCGATCCCTGCCCCTTGGAAAACTAATAACATAACTTGAGGTTCCGGGATCGGCCGCCTTGATCTCGATGCCGGACAGGCCTTCCGGGGTGTACCAAGGCCGCCAGCCGCTGATGACAGGGTCCGTGGGACGGGGTGCGGACCGGACTCTGACCATCTCCTCCAACTCTCTCCACGCCGAGGGAATGCCGGGCGTCGCAGATTTGATTTTCGTGGCAAAGGGTCCGGGGTCTCCGCCGCTGCCGACGGCTTCTGATTCATCAAACTCAAACTTTGTGACGACGGGAAACCATTCGCCCACAGGATTCACTGTGAGCTTTGCCGTGGCACGGGCAGGCGCCGGACTCAAGAATAGACACAGCAGGACGCACAATCCGAGCAGTCTCCTGGTTGAAGCGCCACACCCTCCCCAAACAAGATGGACTTTTGGTCGTGGGAAGATCATGATGACTCCCTCCTTTCCGGCTTAAACTCTACGTCAACTTCGAGCACAATGCCGAAGCCCTCCTCCATTGCGGCGTCTTGCTCCAAAGCCCTGGCGAATGCTTCGCTCTTCAGCGCGGGGAACACGACCTCCACTACTGCTCCGATCTCCGGTGGGTCATGAATCTCGTACCGCTTCTTCCCTTGATCGAACGCCGCTCCCCGGAGAGTGGCGTACGAGGCGAGGAATCCTTTCAGTTCGATCGTGTAATAGTCCACGTTGGTGAGGGGATTTCCCTTGTGATCCGCTGCGTAGATTCGGAATCGGATCGCGGTCTCCTGGGAGTCACGACCGGGGACATTTAATAGCGCGTTGTCTTCAAGGGGTTCCTTGTCACTCCGCCCCTCTTCATCCACCAGCTCGATCACGATGTTGGCGAGAATTCCGTATCGTTTGGCATTCTCCAGCAGCATGCGGAACCGTTTCAGGATCGCGCTGCGCGCCTCGCTCTGGGACTCTCCCGGAGGGTACCTCTGGCTCACGGTCAAAACGAAGTTCCCTTTGGAAAGAGAGGCCTGAGCCTCATTGTAGTTGACTTCCCCGGCACGGACTGTCCGAAACCAGACCTTCGCTCCCGTGTCGTTATCCTCACCGAGCATCCGCCATCCTTCCTCCTCTCCCGGGCTGCGATACCGCGCCTGGGAGGCAATACGAAAGTAGCCGGTTCCTCGGAACTCGCCTATTTTCACCGGATAGGAATAGGCGTACATCCCCTTCCCCTGGCCCTTTTCTTCTTTCTCCTCATCGACAAAGATCTCCCCATCCTCCACCATCTGCATGAGTTCTGGCGTGTCATCGGGCCCCCTCTGGTGCTCCGGACTCAAGGAGTTGGCGAGTACGAGGATAATCCTCTCTGTCAAATTGAGGTCCTCGAGTTGCCGGCCCTCGGCCGGTATGTCGAGGAGCCACCCCGCGATGATTGCGTATCCGAGAGTGGCTGCGGCAGCGATGCTGAGGTGAATCTTCATGGCAACGATCTCCTTTTAAGACTCTCTTGGCTGGCATCAATCTTTACCCGGGTCGGAGGGGATGCACAACGTTCCTGCGGTCCAGTGGCCTCCTCCGAGGCAAGACTGCTCTGCGGCACCGGCGAGAAGCGAGCAATTCGTGGAACGCCACCCGGCCTCCCGAGGTACGGATCGTGCGCGAGCAGCAAACGCAACCCGGCATTGTCCCTCATACAGGGGCCGTTTCCAAAAGGATGTGCCCCGCGACAGAAGGACAAATCCAGGATACAACGTTTCTTCTATCCGCCAGGAACGGACAAGTCAAGTCCAAAAAGGCGAGCGCATGTGCCTCTCCGTCAAACGCATTTCTCGGCTTTTCCGGGAGAGTCCGCAGGTTTAGCGGCAAAAACGCAAGAAACGGGATCCCTGCAACGTTATTCGCCCAATCAGTCAGGAATTGTTGATGAGAACGGGTATAGTCCCTGGGCAAGTCTTCCCCGGCGGTCGGCGCCGCCGGGACGAAGGTGGACTTGCCGCTGTCATTGTGATAGCCGGGCGTGCGTTGAGGGCGATTCGCTCCGAGTGGAGGCTGTCAGGGGTTGTGGATCGGAATGCCCTGGGGGGGCGCGGTGGTATTGCTCTAAGGTGAAGGTGGGCACCCCCGCGACGGGCTGAGCAGAAGCCCAGCCCCTTGTGGACGCATCAGATAGGGAGATGACGCTGCAATGAGGCGAGGTTCGGATTGGCTTGCAGTGTCCTGGAGTCAACGTTCCGTTGGACCCCGGTCTCGAGTCTCCCCTGGATTGCGGCCTTTCGGCGATGAGGGAATTGCCTGGCGATGACTCAGTCGGAGCGTCCGTCGGCGAGGAAAACTCGCGGTCCCTCGCGAAAGGCTCCGATGAGAGACGAACGCAGTGCCACATCGGGTTGCTGGCATGGTGGTCCGGCGAGCCTGTCGGCAGTGCGAAGGAACGGCAGGAGTTCGCCTACGGTTGAGTGATCAGCGTCCAGCCTTCGTCCGAGGGCTGCCAGATGTACTCCTTCCCACCTATACTTATCCAGACTTCCTCTGTCCCGATGAAAGATTCAACCTGGCCAGCATCGGTCCGCATGATGTTGCCGGTCCCGCTGTACCTAACCATCGGGTTGCCCTCCGGCTTTGAAAGAATAGAGACCTCGGCAACTCCGTCGCTACTGGCGAACGTGAGCGGCTCCCGCAGGTCAAAGTTGAAGTTCGTCCCGGAGTACCGCATACCCGGGTCTCCCCCCACGGGAGACGCTGCATTCCGCACCCGCCCCCTCACCCGCGGAGACCTGACCTCGTACCAGTACGGTAGGGAAAAGGTACCATGAGGAGTCTTCATGTGGACCAGGGCTGTGTTCGACCCGTCCTCCGGCAGACTCAGCGAGAATAACACCCCGCTCCCTTCCCCTATCCATTCACCTTCCTTGTCGTAACCATGTGGCCAGAAGAGCCAGTTCATGGCGCTGATAATGCCGTAGTTCAGCTTGAACCCCATGTTTGACGCCAATGTCACGCCGCCAAACATGACCACCAATACAAACAGTGCAATTCTGGAAACCGGGACTGACCTGCAGCTTCTCGCAAAACCAATCAGAGTCCTCATAACCTTCACCTCCTGTTCGTGATTTCAGAACGCCTCAAGTCATACGGCGTGTCAGTGAAACTATAGCCCAGGTCAAGCTTTTGACACCGACTACAGGGAAGCTGCAGGAGCAAGAGACGGGCCTTCTTGCGAGGTTTTACGCATCCCCCTCCGTGCCAGGTGAATATCCCCGGAGGATGCCCTCACGGCCAAGGCCGCCGGGACCCGGGGATGTTGACTTTCGGCAACAAAAAAACGGCCAGGCGCCGTGCGCCTCGGGTTTCTGTGGTTCAAGAGGAGTCCGGACAGTGGTTTGCCTTTTGGGCCTCTGGCGGGTTGTACTCCGCATGTCCGCCAAAACGGTCATGGGATCTCGGTCTCGCCGAGAGCAAAGGGTGACGGCTGCTCGACCGAGGAAAAGCCTTCTTCGTCGAGATAAATGGGACAGACGCCTTCGGCGAGTTGGTAACCCGCGACGCGCGCGGCTGTTGTGGCGAATCCGGATGTTACGGATTCGGCGGACAGACTTCTGGTGGGCAAATGATGCATCTTGTGATCCGCGATCCCGCGGTCGTCGTCCATCAAAGGGCGGGCTGTTTTTCCGCCGACGAACCCAGTTGTTTGGCGGGCGGCCCGGACTACTGGCCTTTAGTGGAAGCCATCAATTGAGGTTTCGGAGAAGTCTTCCCGCTTGGCCGTACCCTCCGTGAATCACCTCAGAATGCGGGGACTGCCTCTCTTTCTATCCGCAAGCACAGGGCTTAAATACCATTCTTTCGCTGTCCTTTGAAAATGACAGGACGAAAAGAATTTTCAGATGAGAAAAAAGGCATCCTGGAGCAGATGCTGCAAAGCTTCAAGATCATCGGGCAGAATGTGGAGCCGATCGTAGACAGGTTCGACGCCTATTCGGCTGGCAGGACTCGGGGATACGATGATGAATCGTTGCCGCAAGACATATAAAGCAATGAGAATCGAAGGTACTCAACCGAAAGGTTTATAAGTGACGCACCTTCTCGATATACATGAAGGACCGAATTCAAGCCGGGCTGCGAGAATTGAGGGCGAGCACCAACAGAACGACGGGATCCGGCAGGCTATGGTAGTCACGCCTTCGCGCGGCAACACCCCCATTGCCTGATCTGTTGCGCCGTCTACGGCCGCCTCACCCCCGTGCGGCAAGAAACCGCCTGATTCTCTTCGTATCTATGACACACCAAAGTCGTTGGGCTGCCCGCGATCAAAGGTTTTGCGTTAGTTCTTCGTGGCGTTGGGCATGGTGATGGTTATCCGCGCCGGCTTGCCAGGATTCAGCTCGAATTCTTTGACTTCTTTGATCCCTTTTGCTTCAACAGCCAGCCTGTACTTCCCATGAAAGCCCCTGAACCCAATTTCGCCTTTGGTGTCTGTCAGGCCGTCAGATCGCGTTCGCCATTCCTCTCGCACAAGTCGCTGGATTCGGCGATAGACCTCTTTGGGAGTCAGGTCCTTTCGCAGCAGTCCGCCACCTTCCAGCCATGCCTTGGCCTCACAAAGGTCCCACCACACAATGCACTCCACTGCTGGATTTCCAAAGCAGATGCGGAAGAACTGCTCCGCGTAATCCGCCTGGGCCTTCTCATCCCAGACGCCCGTGTGATAGCTGCCCGTGATCGCTGTGCCGGACGAGGTTGGCGTGAACTCCGTGACATGGATAGGCTTGCCCAGCTTTGCGTACGTATTGAGGGTTTTCTCAACCATGTCCAGGGGATACCAGTCCGTTCGCGGCTCGTGGCATTGCAGGCCAATGGCATCCAAGGGGGCATCGCGTCTGATCAGTTCTTGAATCAGCTTGTAGAATGGCCCCTTCCCCTGCGTGTCCTGAATCACATAGTACTCGTTGACAATGAGAAAGGCGTCAGGATTCGCTTGGCGGGCCGATCGTAAACAATTCTCAACATAGTCAGCAGTGCTATTGGTTCCCGGCCAGGGACGCGTATGCGTGGGCTCGTTCACCACGTCCCAGGCGTTAATCAGCCCTTTGAAATGCGAAACGCAATCCGTGATTCGCTCCTTCAAGGCTGCGAGCGACTCTTCTGCCGGCAGGTTCTCCACCCAACGTGGTCTGCCGGAGTTGACCGTCCATGCCAGAGGATGCCCCTTAGCAACGATGCCCCGCTCCTTGCACCACTGGGCCACCTTCTCGCGATAGGCGTGCTGCGGTTCGCCGCGTTGCGGCTCGTAACCACGCCAGTAGAACGGAAGGGTCGCGAAATCGAACAGTTCCTCGAATCGGTTCGCATAGATAGCGTTTTGCTCTGGCGTGGAAAATCTGTCGAAACCAAAGATGTTGCAGCCCACACGGAATCGGCTGCTCACCTGCTGTGCGACCACCTTCGCTCCTACGACCGGCGAGCCTTCTTCTGCGAGCACAACTACTGAGATGTCCTCTTTCCTTATGCGCTCGATAGCTTTTTCAGCCCGCTCCAAAGCAGCCCTGTCAGCCTCAGGGCTTCCCTGCGGCCACGCCTTCGCGAAAGTGAGCAGCGTAGCCGCGACTGCCAACAACCCAAAACTTCGCCAGAAATGCATCTTTCTTCTCCTGTTCCTGACGTATGCCCACGTTCCCCTTTCCCGACTATGACTTCTCCTGTCTCTTGCGACCGACGTTTACCGCCTTGCCAGCTCATAGCTCGACCGCTGAAGCTTCGACACGCCCGGAGGTTTCGTGGTCCGAGCCTGCTGCTGCGGATATATCTACCAAAGTCCCTGAAGCCATGCCAAGCTGGTTTTTCGCAAAACTTATGGAAGACATGGGGATGGTGTCGCTTCTCAGCCGGGGCTTCGGTGGAGAGCCTGCATGGAAAAATAGCGATGTTATCGTGATGCACGCAACTAAGGGCTCAGCTCGGCATAAGCCGCAGAGCCCGCTTCCGGCCGCGAAGGATGAAGCTGCTTAGAAAAAGGCACGGCAGCGCGAGCTTCCCAAACAGCCATGGTTCGGGCGCTACCGCGAATCAACAGCAAACCCGGACGAACGTTCTCATCTCTGCCCTTCCCTGTCAAGCACCTTTCTGCTGAAAAAGACCGAGAGCATCGTCAGCTTGCCCAGAACCAAAACCGACGACAGCGCTTGCGGCGAATCAACTTCCCAAAACGGCATACAAGACGCGCGTTCCCACAGCAAACGCAGAAAGGCTATTTGGTGGGCAGCTTCAACAGCTTCCCGGAAGTGTCCGCCAAACCTAAGCTCACCCAGGTCCGAGAGGAAATGGGGGCGTTGACTACGAGGCAACGAGAAACAAGGAAAGAAGAGGCCTCCCTGACCGGGCCGTCAGGTGTGGAAATTCGGGAGCGAACCCGGCAGGATCGCCTGGACGCTCCTTTTCCGGAGGACGGCCAAAAACGCCCCGGCGCCTTTCCTCGGTCGAGCCTGATCGCATGAGCATCATCAAGGCAGGACGACCACGCGATAGAAGCGGCAGCGGTAGGTTGCGGCTTCAATGTCGCGCCACAGGCACAATCCATCGCCTGAAGGCTCGATGACGGCGCTTGCCGCAAACCAGTTCTGAAGGTCTTCGGAGACTTCAACCTGGTATGTGCTCCCTGCAACATCAGGCCACGACAGGATAAAATCACCTGTGTCTGCGTCAACAGATGCCCCGACAATCAGCAGCTCGCTTTCTGTCCCAACGCCATCCGAATCCGCGGCTTCGGGCGTCTCCCCCGGAGAGGTTTCTGATTTCAAAGGAGGGGGATTCACGGCAAAGCGGAAGATGTTTGACTCGCGTCCCAATGGGTTCTTTATCTGGGCGCCGTACGATGGGTCGGGCCTCTTCAGGTATACCAGCGCCCTTATCTCCTCGGAACTGACGATGACCATTCGCTCCGGCGGGATCGGATACTTCCCCGCACCGAGCAATATGATGACCCGCGACTCGCGTCCATAGCCCGTCCCCCGAACGGTTATCCATTGTGCGTCGGGCGAGGCGTAGATTGTGGACGGCTCAATCCCTGAAACCGTCGGGGTCGCCGGCTCCACGTTGAACGAAAATCCCTGCGATTTGCGGTCCTTCGGATTCACCACCTGCACGCCCCAATCGCCGCACCTGCAAAGAAATGCCAGAATCCTTATCTCCGTCGAACTGACCACGACGGTCCGCTCCAACGGGATAAGATACTTGCCCTCACCGAATAGCACGATGACCCGCGACTCGCGTGCATAGCCTGTCCCGTTAACGGCTATCCATTGCGGGTCGGGTGAGCTGTAGATTGTGGACGGCTGAATGCCTGAGACCGTCGGCGTCGCCGGCTCCACCTCGAACGGGAATATGTTTGAGCCGCCCTCCACGGGATTGCGGACCTGGGCGCTCCAGACACCAGACCTGGACAGAAGCGCGAGCACGTCTATCTGCGTCGGACTCTTGAACTGGGTCCTGTCGGCAGGGATTGGATACTTCCCCTCGGCGAGCCGCAGGATAACCACCGCGTTGGGGGCGAACCCCACACCTTTGATGGTCAACCACTGCCGGTCGGCAGAAGCAAACGGCGGCTCGGGAGAAACCCCCGTGATAGAAGGTCCTAATGGAACGTACTCGTAAGCCCCCATGTCCACGATCCCATTGAGGACGCGGGGATTGCCATCCGGGTCAAGGGCATCCCACATCCAGGCCTCGTTCTTGCCTTTATCAATACACGGCGAATCGGCCTTAAGGCGATAGTTGTTGTCCTCGTACGTAGCCGGGTTCCCATCAGGCCCATTCGGGTCAACGAATCCCGGGTCTGTGGGACTGATATTCCCTTCACCGTCTTCCGTCCAGCCCTCGATGCAGCAATGGGTCGGCGCGCACGAGTCATAAAGTTGCTCGGGGCCTGCCCCGGCAGTGTTTCCCCAGATGACGCAGTTCATAATGGTGCCGGAACAATCGGCTATCGCGCCGCCCCACTGGCCGGCGGAGTTCGCAACAATGGTGTTATTCTCGATAAGGGCGCTGGTGCCGCCGCGGATGGCGCCGCCATCTTCCCCCGCCACGTTAAGCGTAATGAGGTTGCTCAAGATCGCCCCGACGCAGCCTTCCAGTCCGCCCCCGAGCCGGGCGCGGTTCCGTGCGATGACATTGTTCCGGATGGTTCCGTGGCATGCACAGAGGCCGCCGCCGAAGTCGCCTGCTCGGTTGTCAACGATGAGGTTGTTCTCGATCGTGCCCATACAGAGGAACAGCCCACCGCCGAACCAGCCCCAGTTTTCCTTGATCACGTTGTCCCTGATCGCCCCATCACAAAATGCGATGCCGCCTCCGTCAAACCCGGACCACGTGCAGTTCGCTGCGATGACGTTGCTCCTGATCGCGGCGCGGGTGTGGACACCGTACGTGCCCCCGCAGATTCCGGCGCCAGAATCAGGGATGCCTCCTCCGCCGCGTAGGGTGAACCCCTGGAGAGCGCAATTTTCGTTCTCGGTGCCGCTGAACCTTACAGCTGGCCCCGCCCCACCACCACGGATGATGGTTTTGGCCACGACATCGGAATCTCCCGGATCCGTGCTCGTCAGAATGATGTTTTTGCCCTTGAACTCGATGTTCTCCACGTAGGTCCCTTCTGCGACAATGACCGTATCGCCATTCGATGCGGCATCAATCCCCTTCTGAATGGTTGCAAAGGGCTCTTCCTGAGTCCCGGGGTTGGAGTCAGAGCCTGCGGGCGGAGGCGCAACGTACCAGGTCGTGCCACAGACTTGTATTGAGATGACAATTCCCAGGAAAATAGCCGCTAAGGTAAGAATGCTTCTCATTTCAGTTCCCTTTCTCTGTAGAAGTTGTTTTTCTCGGCCATTCCTTGACGCGATAACACCTTCCTTCCTCCAGCTTCAACTGCGGGAGTTTTAATCTCGCTCACCGCTTCCCGCCCAATTACTTCACTTCTATCCGATAGAACTTCATCTGCCCCATAGGCAGAATATCCGTCCAGGAGGTCGCCAGCCCCTGTGATGATAAGGTTGCTCTCTGCTGCCACGGGCCACTTTCCAGCGCGTCGCAGCACCACACTGCGAAGGTCTTGCCCGGCCGGCGAGTTCCCCAACTCACTCTCCCCTGCCCGGCCGGACGCGCTCGCCGGCTCACAATCGGCCATAAGATCACCCCTTTTTGTCCCGCCTCGCCCCCTTCCCGAGGTAACCCCACCCCCTATGGCACAATTTCGGTCCATACGGACGGGGATTGACATCAACCTGCCAGGTTTGTACTGTACCGAAGTCCCTTCGTTGTTTTCGGCAGTCCAAGATGGCGAAAGCGAATGCGAAGTCGCTTAGAGCTGTTGAAATCGAAAGCAGGAGAAAACAATGGAGACAGTCAGGAAGCTGTTGGTGTCCTTGGTCATGGGGCCTGTGCTTTGGGGGTCCATTCAGCACGTCTTTGCGGCTTCTCCCTTATTCTTTGACGACTTTGATGACGGTGTCGCGGACCGAGCTACTGGCCAAACAGCTTCGGAGGTCCAGCTCCGGACCCCGAGGTGGCTCCTCCGCCCATCGAAGTGTCCGGCATGGCAGCCCGCCACGCGTACAAGCTTGGCGACGTGGACTTCGTGCGGGCGGGCGATCTCTATCGCAAAGTCATGACCGACACGCATCGAGAGCACCTGGCGACTAACATTCTCTCGCACCTGAAGAATCCGCAGAAGCGCATCCAGCTCCGGCAAACGGCCCTGTTCTACAAAGCGGACGCGGACTATGGCCAGCGCCTCGCCAATGGCCTCGGCCTTAATCTGGAAGAAGTCGAACGGCTTGCCGCCATGTCGCAGGAGGAGCGCGTCCAGGCGACGATGAAATGAGCCACGGTTGTACAGGCAGAACGCGAACGTTCGTGATCACTTAAACATGAAAGGAGAAACAAACAGATGGAACCGGAGCTCTCCCTGCACCCGGCCACGATATAGCCGCCGTCGGACGTTTGCTGGACGCAGTCCGCCCCGTCGGAACGGGCTCCGCCGAAGGTCCTGCTCCACCGCCGGGTAGTCGGCCAGTTGACAGGTTGGCCGTCGCCGACGATTGCCGAGACGCCCGCCCATGCGGGCGGTGGCGAAAGGGAATCCGCTGCCTCAATGATGTAAGTACGCTGATCCTCGGTATCGAACTGCAAGAATATCTGGCCGAACTCGTCTTTGGTGATTCTGAGAT
>Ga0315312_1001599_pt1 | contig 17232 bp, 20 predicted proteins | sample TDP7_MG_FD_203629 | JGI IMG/M metagenome (GOLD analysis project Ga0315312, IMG submission 203629) | Freshwater sediment microbial communities from Lake Towuti, South Sulawesi, Indonesia - TDP7 | ecosystem: Environmental > Aquatic > Freshwater > Lake > Sediment | place: Indonesia: South Sulawesi... | reverse complement strand
TGACGAGCGATTTGGTTTGGGTGTGTGATGACTGCCAGAAAGTTGTAGATTTCACTCATCAAAGAGTGTCCAACATGTTTCCCTGAGGTCAATCTCCATCACCCGACAACTAACAGGCAGACAAATCACCCGCAGACCTAACAGAACTTTTTCTCGAAAGTAACAAGAGCACCTTGAGTTCTGTGCCTTCTCTCCAAATCTCTTGATCGATGATTGAAGCATCGCTGTTAATCATTATGTCAAACAGATACGAGGAAAAATCTCGAAGAGATTCGCCATTTGTGACAAGAACCATGCCTGACTGGTCGAGTTCGGAACTTGCCCTTCTTACTTCGGAGGGAGACAATCTAAGTGCCCGGCTCAGTTTCGACCGAAACTCAGCCCGAGAAGGTACATCACGAATCTGTGCTATGTAGATGTACAGGGCTAGAACTCTGTTTCCGTGACTGCCTGTGGCAACTACACGCTCCACCGAGAAAGCCGGAATCATAAGGCCGACGGACGCTGCTGCTTGGAATGCTTTCTCTGCGTGGTAGATTCCGAATGCACAGAATACTACGCGGTCAGTGTCACGAATCAAAGTGAAAACGGCGGCCTGACAATATTCAGCCCAATTGAGGTCTGCGACAGGTACAATCCCGATTCTGATTTTGAGTATTTGACTGGGAAAATCGGGAATCTTTGTGGGTACATCTCTCTGAGACGATTCCTCAATATGTCGAATACAATTGTATACCCATTCTGTGAATGTGATACAGTCCTTTCTTGTGTGATTATCAGGTATCGGTACCACATTCCTTACATCTTTCAGATAGGGAACAACGAGACCTCGCAGAACGCCTTTGTCCAGCAAGAATGCGAACTTCTCAAACCACTTATCAATATCGGGTCGCGACTCACGGTATTTTTCCAATTCCTCCCGCACGATTCGTGCAAGTCGCGGCTCGGCCATGGATGTGCTTGCGTACAGAACCGCAAACTCGAAGGCTTGAACGGCATCAAGCGGTAGGTACTCTTTAATGTCTTGAAACTGATCTCTTAGCGTATACAGAGCTGACTGAATGACTAGGTAATCTGTTTCTCTCTTGACTTGAACCATCTCGTAGCTTGATAGTCTGGGATCGATTTGAACCCTAGTCACCTCTGTTGGCCCAATAAACTTGGCTATCACGCTTAGATCTTCGTAACCACCCATGCCACGTGATGCTGTCTCAGCAATTCTTCGGACACCTTCCTGCACTTTTCTTCTGGTCCACCAGTTACTGGTCTTCTTGACTACTCCTGTCAGAAGCGTCCACGGCAATTCGAGCAACTTTGCTACAAGTGCGACCACTTGCGAATACAGAGACATACTTCCCACTAATGCTAGCTGGGAACCAAGGGATTGCCCGAAAAACGCGGCTAGCTAGGAGGCTTAACTTTTTGCCGTAATCTTTCGTCTACTTTGGCCATCTCAGACAGAAAGCATTGGAACTTGGTGCAGATGGGTTCGACGCTGCCTGGGAAAAATGATCCCACATTATCGACGCCCAGCGTGTCACCACAGACGCTGCAAGTGACTATCTTGCCATGCCCATCGTAAATTACACCTCTTGAATCGATAACCCAGCCTATCTCACCGACGGCTTTGGAAACATCATTGCGATCAAGTAGCATAATCTTTTCTTTTACACCATGTTTCTTCGGCTCAAGAACTAGCGTCAACGCCTATCCCCAACCAAGCCATTCAGTATTCCATTCCTATATATAGGCATCTGTACCGGACAATTGGAGTTCAATTCTCTTGACAGTATGGTGCCTATCCGACATAAAAATCCCTATTTTTGGCTGAGCCAGAGCTTGATGGCCTCTTCTATGGCGTTCTTGAGATCGCCTTTCTTGCCACCTGTTCGTCTGACGATTTCCATTTTGAGTTTGGCGTAGAGTTCATCTGAGATTGGTACGTTCAGGTTTGCCATATCCATCACTGCTAGACATCTCGTCTTAGCTATTTAAGTTGTTTGCTACTTACCAACAGAGTTAAATATAAGGTTGGTATGTTGTTATGTAGGTAACGAGCGTTGGGGAATCCGAGGCGAATAAGGGCGTTCGGCATAGTCGGCCAATCAAACGCCATACGACAAGTCGAAGCCCACACATTCAAAGTTAGAAGCCAAAGCGGAAACGGAGAATACGTAGTTACGAACGGCCACGGCAAGTATGAGTGCAGCTGCCCAGACTTCCAGTATCGGGTGAAAGAGGGGAAGGTAGAAGCCTGCAAGCACTCCTTAGCAGTTAAGGCGTATGAGGCGATTCAAGCAAAGCAAGATTCAGAGAACCTTGTCCAACTCTACCGTGAGATCGTCGAACCGACGCAATGCCGCTTCTGCGGCTCCGAACGCATAGTCAAACGAGGCTACCGCAAGAACAAGCTGACCAGAACCGTTCCAAGATTCAAGTGTAAGGCTTGTGGAAGATTCTTTGTCTCTGATGACGGTTTCTTGGGCACACATACCGATCCGAAAGTAATAGCGGCAGCCCTTGACCTCTGGTACAGAGGCGTAAGCCTGAGACGAGTCGCAGAGCATCTCAGAATGACCTTCGGCATCAAGAGATCGAATGTCGCTGTCTACAAATGGTTGATGAAATACATTCAGAAGATCGCTCGACACCTAGACGGTCAGGTTCAGCCGAAACTTTCAGGAGAGTTCCACACAGACGAAATGTTCGTCAAATGCAAAGACAAGATCGCCTACAACTTCAACACTATTGACGCAGACACAAGATTTCTACTGGCAAGCGATGTCTATCCGAACCGAGATGTTCCAGATACCCGCAACCACTTCCAGAATGTCAAAACCGTAGCCAAGAAAGCGCCGATAGTCGTTGCGACGGACGGTATGCAAGCCTACGGTGAGGCGTTCCGAAAAGAATTCTACACACTGAAAGGACCCAGAGTACGCCACTACCGCAAAGTAGGCATATGCACAAACGGCATGAATCAGGCCAGAATCGAACGCCTCCACAACTCAATCAGGCCTAGAGAGTCCGTGCTGCGTGGCTTCAAGAAAGTTGAGTCTGCGGACATTTTGATGACTGGCTACCGAATATGGTATGACTATATCCGCAATCATCAGGGACTAAGGAAAACTCCCTGTGAAGCCGCAGAAATAGATCTACACCTCGGAACAAACAAGTGGATAGACCTAATACGAAAAACCGCCAAACCTGCATAGGCCGCTTGCCTATTTTTCCTTTTGAATGTGCTTGATCTCCAAGACGGGCCGTTGGTTTCTATTCGTTCTGATGGTTAGTTACTGCTTCCTTTCGTATTGGTTCTATTGGTTATCTTTGAATGTGACGCAGGAAATGAGGCAAAGTTGGTTGCATATGTTGCTTCTGGCAGCAAGCACCGTCGTTTCTATTTCCTTATTCTTAGGAATAGAAGCAGTGCTGCCACAAACGAAGGTAATGCAGCAAGAAGATGAAACATCGAACTTTCATTGACAAGAGTGTATCCGCTTTCAGTAACTCCAGATGCTATGGGCAATACTAGAGCGGCTATCAAGAATCCAACTCCGATGGGAGCAAAGACACTGAGGCCTACAAGATCTATTCGGTCAGAGAATGTCAGATAGTAGAAGAGGGTGAAAGGAACGGCTGCGGATACGACGCCCGACAATCCAAAGGCACCTGTTCCGGTCAGCCTTAGCCAAGCAAGATATGCGACCCCAAGGGATACTAGGTAGCACCAGAACAGTATTCCGTAGCGAAATAGTCGCCTTAGTTGTATCATCCATGTCTCAATCAATGTGCCTACAATTGCTATGCCGAGGACAGTATTGCCAATAAGATGTGTGATGTTCGTATGCAAGATTGGGTGAAGAAGCACCCCTGCAAGTCGGACGGACGGGTCTAGGGCAAGCCTGACAAGCAAAGCCGGGCGATTCGGCAGAATGTAGAATCCGAAACTGGAAAGCATCAGAACAATAGTAACATAGGGTAGCCTTCTCAAGAATGCCATTTCAATCCAAGTTCAATCTGCCGAACCAGAGCTTAATCTTTGCCATCTGCTACGCCATGTAGATGAGCGCCGAATGGTTAGCAGTGTCGGTGGTGATACGTGGCACTGGTGCAGGAACTGCGCAAGCTTCCCAGCAGGAACAGACACTGAGACGGTGACGACACCTAGAAGACCAGCATCAGGAGAACTCTGCAATCAGTGCCGTAGCCTAGAGAATCAGGGAAACTGCAAGTAATAAGACTGTCCGGGGTCGTGTGCCAGAGGAGGTTGCAGGAGAGATGACTGAGTACTACTTCGATCTTGAGACCTATGTAAAAGAGACGCCTGACCCAACAAGGGACAAGATAATCACGATTCAATATCAAAGGCTGTCAATGGATGGCCGCCCAGATGGAGAGCTCACGATCCTCACAGAGAAGGAGTATGGATCAGAGAAAGCGATCCTTGAGGCTTTCAAACCGACCTTTCTTACCGACAACAAGTTCGACTTCATACCAGTTGGAGTGAATCTATATGGTTACGATCTGATATGCTTGGTTCACAGGCTGAATCACTATTTCGATCTCGGTCTCGGGTTTGATTTCCTCCGAGACAAGCCAGCAATCGACGTTAAATCGACTTTGGTGATGATGAATAGAGGCAGATTCGAAGGATATCAGAAGCTTCTGGGCAAGACGACCTCGGGGAGCGTAATCAGGGCGTGGTATGAAGTGGGAGACTGGCCTAGAATCTTGAGGTATGTAAAGGAAGAGGCAGAGCTCTTCACCGGAAAATACCAAGTCTTGAGGCAAGCATTGCCTAAAGTGTTCACGGAGACTGGATAACAAACGAACTTGAAGTATGAAACTTCAACGAACCTGCTCCCAAAGTCGCGGCCGACAGTATGAGAATCCTGACAAGTCAAGACTTGAGTCCTTAAGCCCAAGGCTCTTATCCACATAGCACCTAGGGGTAATGATAGTTGCCATATTTCGGCTTTAGAATGTGGGGTGTGGCCGACGAGTGACTTTGACAGGATGGTTGAAAGGTTAGGAGACTTCGTGAAAGCTTCAAAGGACACGAGGCTTCTCCCCTTCTATGGAGAGTACTTGGTCGCGTCAGAACTCGCTAAGAGAGGGCTCGATGTTGAAGTCCTGAAGAAGAGACGTGGGCCAGACCTACAAGTCCGAGATGGAAATTATCGGATCGAGGTGAAGACAAGCCGTCTTGACTCGCCAGAATGGAGTTGTACCGCATCATTTGGCGAGGGGCAGAGCATTAAACGAGGAGACTTTGATTTCTGTGTATTCGTCACTTTCACCAATTTTGAACCGAAGGAGTGCTTTGTCTTCAGTCGAGATGAACTTCTGGAGGTAGCCGAAAGACCGCGACCCTATCCCATCAGTACATTTCCAAGTAATCCTTGCCTACTTCACAGATTCAAAGATCTCAAGGAATACGAAAGGGCCTTTCCAAATAAAAGAGACAGACTAGAGATCGAAGTGAGGCTCCACAGAAGTCCTGAGGAATTCAACGGCAGATGGGACAAAATCGTTCCGCACACACAGCATGATGTGTCGAGGAGGCATTGATACCCGTGTCGATCAGACAGAGCAGAGAGAAGGTCACGGTTGGCAAGCCGATCAATTTCAGGGGTTTGGTCTACGGTCCAACAAACGAGCAGGGAGTTGTCTATCTCTTTAGTCTGATCGCCGAGGACCTCAACATTAGAGTCGAGAGCATCCAACAAGGATACCCTGACTGCACGGCGATAAGGTACGCTGGGAGAAAGAAGTGGGAAAGAATCAGTATTGAGTTTGAATACCTGAGCAGCGGATTTGACCATGACCCTACTAAGTGCGATCTCCTAGTATGCTGGGAAGATGATCTATCGACTCAAGACAAGGCGAAATTGCGTGGCCTAGAGATCTTAGAACTAAGGTCAATCATAAATACTCCTGAGATTCCAAACCGAGAGCTCAAAGATCCAGATGAGCCACTAAGCCGGAAGGAAGAGGAATACGATTTAACCTATCATTTTGCCAGAAGCAAGGTAACCGAATCAACTCAACAGTTGTTCAACATGGCCGACAAGGCGGTTCTTGGTCTCGACAAGTCTGTCTGGAGGAAGTTCGCAAAAACAGCGATAACATACTATTCTCCGGAAAGAATGTTTGTCTTCTTGAGACTTACAAAGAACAGTCTCCGCTTGAACCTGTTTACTAACCAACAAGAAATTGAAGGCGTGAGCAATATCCACGGCCATGAGAACTGGGGCCGAATAGATGTCAAGCGCGAAGCCGACATTGAAACGCTGACCAACGCCGCCAAGCGGTCTCTTCAGCTAATGCAAAATGCGATTCAACAGGGTATCAGCACAGGATGGTATGCCCTAGCCAATATTCGACATGGCCTCATTAGGTCCTAATGGCTCAAGTCATTAGGGCCAACGGGTGACCAATATCCTTTAATTGCCGCGGACCGACTTTTCTACTTGCAGTGGATTAAGGAGTTACGTAATTCGAAACCTCCCCCTCAAGCTAAATCCGTCCGCATTGGCGGGGCACGGTAACGCCGGGATGGTCTGGTTTCTCTACGGCTCCTTTGATGTGTTCGCCTACGAGCGAAACATCTCAGGAGCGTGTAGTATCAATGCGGAAAGAAGACCATTCCCCAAATGAAGCAGTCAACGTTTCAAGTTCGGAGTTCGCCAGTCTGATCAGCCACATCGGCAGGAGAGAGATTGTTTTTGCCTTCAAACCTCGGGTAGGGGGTTCTCCGAAAGACTCATATCCATGTGGCTACCATGTGGTAGGCACATGGAAGAAACGCGGGGCAGGGCAGGTTTCCCGCCCATCCCACCCCGCAAGAGGTCAGCACCCATGCAAGGAACCAACCCCTCAATAGAAAAATGCGGCAATGGACTGATAGAGGTTTCGACGCCCTCTATCGTCTCCTTGCTCAGAGCTCTTGATCTAAGAGCGGTTGAACCTGTGCTCTGGGAGGCGTACTCGGGGCGCAGGAGAAGACCTTCGCACCCGCCTACCGCCATGCTACGGGCTCTCGTATTCCAGAAGATCAGGCAGATCCCCTCATGGCGCAAACTGGCAAGCACACTGAAACATGAAACAGATTGGCTGCCGGTCCTAGGTTTTGCTAGGGCTCCTCACCACGACTGCTTCTCCGAGTTCACAAAGAGAGTTGGACCAGAACGCTTCCGCAGAGTGTTCATCATCCTCCAGTCGCAGCTGAGGCTTAACTATCCAGGGCTTGGGCAGCGCATAGCGATGGACTCAACGATTGTCAGGGGATACTCGAACCCAAGAAGGCAAAAAGGCGCAGTCTCAGACTCGGATGCGGCATGGGGAGTGACTGGACAGAAGCTGAACAAGCCAGTACATGTGTTTGGCTACAAGCTACAAGTGGCATGTGACGCTGACTTCGGGCTTCTACTTGACTATCTGGTCGTTCCTGCTAACAGGAGCGATTCACGGCTATATTACGAGACTCTCCTAAGAACAAAAGCTTCAGGAAATCGTGTCAGTGTGGTGATAGCCGATGCTGGCTACGACTCCAAAAGGAACATCCTGCTGACCATCAAGCACCACGCAATTCCGATAATCAAGCTCAATCCAAGAAGATCAAAGGAGAAGCGAAGAAGAGCTGACTACCTACTGCCTGTAAGGCGAGATTCTGAGGAATGGAATCGATACTACAACATGAGGGCCTCTGTGGAGCGAGCATTCTCCAGACTCAAAGTGGAGCTCGGGCTAGATCACCTGAAGCTCAGACGACTAGAACGAGTCCAAGTACACTTCGCAATCTGCCTAATCGCCATGATTGCGATAGCTTCCACAGCAGTGGCTTCCGGTTTCAGTCAACTTGCGCTCTGCATCGAGCCTTGGAGGTACTATAGCTAGAATGAAGCTCCAAAGATCAATCAGCCGTCGAATAGGAGGCAGGGAGTATGTCAAGCATCAACTTGTCATTCCAAACAACATCATCGCTCGGGTTGGATGGAGTCTAGGGGACCATATCGAAGCAAGAATCAATACAAAAGGCATCTTACTCTACAAGACTGATTCACGACAAGTAGGGGAAAGAATCAACTATGAACAGTTTAAGATGGCAATATCACGTGCTCTGACAGTTGCACCGGAGGGGTGCACTTGGTCAACCCTCAGGTCGAGAGCTGGTTTGCACCAAGTCACACCCAGCCCGATTTGGGTGAGAAGATTGGAACAAGAGAATCTTCTTGAGCGTGTTCGAAGTCGATCCACATCTCAAGTGGTTTGGAGACTTCCACATGGGGATTCGTGTTCCGCTGTCATGTCAACGCTGAATGGATGGGCGCAAAGAAACGCCCGGAGAAATCTAGGAGAAGAAGAATCGATCCGTTCGAAGGACAAAAGATGACGGATGACCGAGATAGAGTCTATTACGCAGGTCCTAGCCAAGTTTAAGTGCGGGTGGACCAGTCTTTCCTTGGGGGTGAGTCGTGCTTGCACAATCTAGGAGATTTGGTCAAGTGTCTGTTCACTGAAGAAGTTGCTAAGGATGGCCTTGCTTTCAGGCCCAGTGTTGTGGATTTGCACTCATTCATCGTGGATGATGAGATACCAAGCGACGAGGAGGAGACAGCGGACTTTGTTGATCCTTTGGGAATCACACCTCAGCCTCTTGATGTGACCCCTATTCGCGACATGACGGTGATTGCATTGGACTCGACGGCTTTCTGTCTTGGCGAGATTCCTGAGGGGATTGTAGGCGGTGTAAGATGTTCGTTGGTTTCATCCAGTCCTAACCAAGAAAGCACTCTAGAGTCGTACGGACCATATGTGTTCGCTCTGACGAATCAGAACAGGCAGGCCATCTATTCTAGCCTCTATAGGACGGTGTATCATGCCGAACTCAGCGGGCGTGTTCCCACTCCGTACTTCCTACTCCATAGGATTCGCTATCTATTTGAGAGATGGCTTCAACATACAGTTGCCGCGGAGGTCAAGAATAGCCTAGTTCTCCTAGATGGTAGCCTAATAGGAGGGACTATCGCAAACCCGAAAGAGTCAGTTCAGGCTATGCTCAAGAACGCCCGAGGAAACGAGAACATTCTTGTGGCGGTTTCAAAGTCTACGGTGCTGACCCTTAGGGACTCTGAGAGAAGCATAGTCTCTCTCCTTGATAGTGTACCGGGACGCTGCTTTGTAACAGGTCTGCGTGAACATATCTCTCAATCCAGAGAAAGATATGTCGGTGAAATCTCAGTAGCTCGGCTAGCAACATCCGGGCAAGCATTTAGGATCGACACGGACCCCGATGACCCTCTCCCTGTGAACGAGATTCTCGGACTCGTGTCTGGAAGAGCTGGTGAGGACGGTTACCCTGAAGATCTTCGCTTGGCACATATGACATGTGTTTTTAGTGCTATCGAACTGATAGAACTACAGGCAGCCGCAATGAGCAGCTATGATATGGGACTTCGGGAGGATCAGCATTGGAAGCTTTTTCCACTCTGAGGTGAGGAATTGAGGCTGCTTACAAAGGAAGGAGATACCTTCTCAATCCTCTTGTCTCCGACCGAAAGAGTAAGAGTCGGGGAGACTGTTAAGGTCGGACAGATCATCGCTCAAGTAATTGATTTGCGCTTCGCTGACGTACCGGGAGTCCTTGAACACATTCTAAGACGTTCGCTTGTACCTAAACAGACACGTGATGTACCCGCTTCAGTCAAGAGTGTACTAGACACTCTTGCAGATCACAAACTCGCTGTGGCGAAGATTCGAGGCCGACTTGAGAAAATAGACGAACAGACTTCTTTCAAGTCCGGCTTCCTGGAATTTGACCTGAGCAGAATGGAAACTCAAGTCGAAAGGGTCAGCCAAGACGAACTATTCAATCTCTTGGGACTGCGATCGCACGGAAGGGAATGGGCGAAGACACTGTCAACAGATCCGCGAGACTTCACAATTCTGCCTCAGCAATTGGGCGTCAATCTGATCACTGGTATGAAGGAATCCGGCAAGTCATACGCTGCCAAGAAACTGCTTCTGACCCTAGTAGACAACGGGGTGGTGAATCTTGTCTTTGATCTCAACGCTGAGTATGTCAATCTGTGGAAGAGAACCGACGATGAACCGAACAAGTACCAAGGCAGAATCAAGATCTTCAAACCCTACATAAGACAGGCAGGAATGGCCGAAATACCTCTCGGAATACCTCTGAACGAAATAGGAGCCGAAGACTTCGCTCGATTGATGAACGTGTCTCAGGAATCGTCAATGTTCTTGAGCATTCTTCAATTCTGGAGAAGCCATGCAGGCCAGCGATTCGATCTTCGCGATCTATCGCACTTCGTGGCGGGTATTGCCAATGAAGCTGTGAGAATCGGCCTAGACACAAGAATCAATGCAGCTGAAGCTTCAGGGCTATTCGGGCCATGCGATTTCGTATCTGCGTTTTTGAACTTGAAGGGGAAGGGAGGCGCAGTTATCATAGATCTGTCAAGGACATCGGAGTGGCCTCGGAAGATCATCGTTGACTTCGTTCTGTCCCAGCTGTATGATATCACGAAAAAGATAGGTTCCATCTCGATATTCTTGGAGGAAGCACATCTGTACATAGAAGAACGCAGCATCATGGACATCGTCACCAGAATGCGCCACTTCGGAGTATACCCGACATTCATTACAAATGTTCCAAAGAACCTGCCCGATGTTGTCTACACCCTCTTGGACAACCTCATATCATTCAAGGTGCAAGACGCAGAGAATCTACGACAACTTTCATCATCGGGGAAGACTGATTCTGACACAGTTCAGACCATTAGCGGCCTAGAAGAAAGACAATGCCTAGTGGTTGGCCGTGCTACAAACAAGTACCCCATCTTTGCAGAAGTCACACCTGTGCCTGACATAAAGATGGGGGGCGAAACGAGGCCGCTTGTCCAATGAAACGACTTGTTGGGGGAGAACTGGAACAAGCACGAGGAAGGTCAGCTTCAACACTGTCCTGAGTACTCCTTGAGCGCTTGACTTGCCAAAAAACAACTCCAGCAGTTCTGGCCGTAACGCATCTTTCCAAATCCGTTGCTGACGACAGACTTTTTCCGTCAGTCGTTGGATCTCCAAAACTTGTAGCTGTTGTTCTCTCTATGACCTCCTCTTCATGACATAAATGTTCATGGCAATAACGCAACGACTAAATACCACAATAGCGGATTCTCAGCTAGAGAGGATCCGTCCTATGTCGAAGCAACAGACAACAAGCATTAGAATGGACCCTGAATTGTGGAAGCAAGCCAAGATCTATGCTATCAAGAACGGTGAGACTCTGACAGGGCTACTAGAAAGGCTTCTGAGGCAGGAACTTGAGAGAAGAAGGAGTACGGGGTGTAAGTAACTTATGGAAGTCGACAACAAAATAATCGAGATGCCGGTATCGTCTCTGAAACCTGACCCTAGTCAGCCTAGAAAGACGTTTCCTGACAATGCCATGGAAAACATGGCCCTGACGGTCAAAAGACATGGAACAATAAACCCAATTGAAGTAGATGAGAAGAATGTCATCATAACTGGCGAAATCCGCTGGAAAGCAGCCAAGAAGGCCGGTGTCAAGACCATTCCAGTGAAAAGGATTAGAGGCATAACTCCTGGGGAAAGACTGGAAAGACAACTCATAGAGAACTATCATCAGGCTAGGCTAAGCGAAGATGAAGGTTACGAAGCGATCTATAGGCTTTACAAAGCCTACGAGAAGGAAGACAAGTCGAAGCGTAGCCTAGCAAATGTCCTCGGAATAAGCGTGAACACCATTGACAGGACTATAGATGCCATTGAGTTACAGAAGAGAGGAAAGGTCCGAGATGTTCCAGTCACCGCCATCAGTTTCACGGCAGGACTGCCAGAGAGAGATCGGCTCAAACTAATAGACAGCGTCAAGAAAGGCAAATACTCAACTCACGAACTTCAAGAAGTCACGCCGATTGTCAGAAGAGCCCCCCCACCGATAAGAGAGAGAGTGATCAGACGCGAAATCGAACCTGGTCGAGCGAAGGAAATGGTCGAAGTCTATCGTGAGGCCCCTGAACCGCTGAAACAGGCTATTGTAGAAGAAAAAGTGAAGCTTGAACATGCCAGAGAGGCGGTTGGGCTATACGAGGAATTGAGAAAAGAAGGTGTGGAGATACCCGAGGACAAGATCAAGAGACATGTCGAGGAACTGAAGAAAGAGACTCGTATGGACGAAGCTCAATCGAAGTTGCGGAAGCACGCCTTCAAAGACATTCTGGCTGGAAGAAAGGAGGCTCTTGATCTACGGATTGTGAACAGGGGAACTGCGTTTGTTCAGGAAGTAAAAGATGTCGCTTGGAAAGTCAAAGGCTGGGGAGCGCCCACCATGATGGAGGTCGGCGCTCAGAGATGGAAGGAGGCACAGAGATACTTCAGAGAGATACGCGATCACATGGACTTTCTCCTAGGCAAGTTGCCTTGACGAGAAGGAGAAGTCGGTGACTTGTCGAACAGACAGCGAAGACACCGACTCAGGCGGCCTCGAACTTGGCCGGGAATAGCAAGACTGCGCACTCGTTTCGAGATCGTAGTGAACGAGGCGGTCGCCAGACTACTAACTAGGGGAATAGAGCCGACAAAACGAGAGATATGTGATGAAGTCGGCCTAGACTACGACAATGCGGATGATAGAGCCCGAGTTTCGAATGCTCTGCACAAGCTTAAGGAGTCCTTCGACTATGCATGGCGAGAAGTGTACGTCGGAACTGGCGCTTTCACAAAAGACCACAGAGAGGTCTCCGCTGACACGATAAGCTACGAAAAGTGGATGAAAGAGGACGGTGAGCTCTACAGGCTTCTTCAACAACTCGGAACTGCCGAAAGTGAAATACACGAATTTTGGATACACTCAAAACTATGGGAAAGATTCGTAGCCGTAGCTAACCAATGGAACATTTACATCTTTGTTGCATACGGGCAACCCTTTGTAGCAGATAGTTGGAAGTACAAACAGCCTAGCTACTGGGATTATGCAGTCAAGCAGATCGAGATAGCACGGAATCTAGGTAAGGGGGTCATAACAATCCTGGAGAGACACCGAGACCTCGGAATGATGCTAATCTCAGGTGAAAGTGTGGAACTGGCGTTGCAGTCAGCAAGGGATACCTTACTGCTAGTTGCAGACGGAGCGCCAATGCGACATAGATGTGAGCTATGCAATACTATGTTCAGAACTCAAAGAGAACTCGTTGAGCATTGGCAGCAGAACCACACACTTCCACCGTAACATCACTTCTTGATCCAGACAGTCTTGGCTCTCTCTCTGTACAACCTGTCCAAGCGTCTTCTCAGAATTCTTACTGTCCTTCGGGTTGCTTGGTTGTTGCCTGCCAAGGCCAATTTCAGCTGCGTCAATCGGATGTCGTACAGATTCCAGTCTATCTTCTGAAGTTCCTTAGCAACTATGGCTAGCTGCTCCGTGAATTTCATCTGGATCGCTCGCACATACTATTGTGTTCCTTATATGATTTCGTAACATACAGTTGATCAATCGACAACGATTCGTGCCCGTTGATGGCCAACAGTAAACTCGAACAGCCATCAAACGAACAGACCCTTCGACCGATAACGCTTAGTACTTTGCTCTCAGTACTAGAGTGTTCATGGTTACGGACTGGCTTCTTGAGCTAATTAGATGCCCACATTGCAGGGCTCAACTGAAGGCTAGCGCAACCGTCTCCGAGCCAACAGGGAGACAACATTTCGATATCATAGAAGGAGAACTGACTTGTGTTTGCTGCCAACGTAGATACCCGATAAGGCGTGGGATCCCGGTCTTCACATAATCACTCAGGTCTTAGTTCTGATGTCGCGAAATCCACAATGTCGTCAGGCAGTTCACTGATCGGTTTTATGCCGTCTTTTCCTATCTTTTCTGCTAGTCCTCTCCATGTGTAGACCGTTCCGTCTTCTGTAGGCTGCATTTGGCGCATAGCGTCCAAGTCTGCTCGGTCCCCATCGCTCAGGAATACGTGCCAGACTGCCTGATGGCTCTTTGCATGAAGAGCCCTTCTGCGCGTGTCGACGGCCTCGTCCTTCCGCTCTCTGACATTTCCCTTGATACTGAGTCCTAGGATCGCTCTTCTGTGTTCCAGCGATACTATCACGGTCGCATCGATCTTATTGTACGCTTTGTCGTGACTTGTATCCATAACAGCGACTTCTGCTTTGCTGGCGATTCTGGCAGAGAGATTCTCCTTCAGACACTCGAATGCGGCGAGACGAACGACCTTCTCCAGGATCTTTCCCCGCCTAGGCGTCACGCTTTGCCTTAGACTCCAAGCCCATTCTCTTGCAAGACGCGTATACTCTGCCAACTCTCCTACAGTGAGTGATACAGCCGTCTTACGTTCAAAAGATCTCAATCCTCGTGAAGCCAAGTAGGCTCTAAGGAAGGACGCTTCTGCCGTGGGTATTGCCCTTCGATATATGATGTCTCTGATCGCCACCCATTGCATGAAAATAGCGTGTTCGATGTTCCCTTTCTTGATGAACTCTGATAGGGTTGTGCCAGACTCCTCTTCGAGCAGGGAAGTGAGTTCCTGCCTAGCTTGGTCAAAGAGCTGGTTCATTTTGGGCAGAGTCCGTGAAGCTATTCCCTTGAAATCGAAGCTCATCATCGATTCCTCAAAATGACTGCGGCTTCATACAATCCTGTTGTTCTCGCAGGCGTGCTTCGTACTCCAGAGTTGACTATGCTGCTGCCTACTCTCTTCTTTCGAACAATATGGATTCCTTCGGTCAGAAACCCATTTCTTTCTGCAATCTGCGCAAGGTATCTTTCAGTTTTGACCTCGGTACCTTGGATTACAGAGTTCCCGAGAACCCAAACCATCAGTCCGGCTCTTCTGATTTTCGGTTTGATTGCGCTGAAGAATCTGTTCACATCATTGAAGTATGTGGCAATATAGTTTGCCCAGCCCTTTCCGCCATAGATCCCCTTTGCAGGGTCTTTGGACCTGATTCGTTTGATTCTTCCCTCTAGTTCAGGCAAAGGGATGTCAAGACGAACTTCCGGAAGATCTCTGACCGTCTGCCAGAATTTTCCGAAGCTTTCATTCTCCAGCTTTTCCAAGTCCTTCGGTTCCTTCACGAAATCGAGCCAATATAGATGAGGCCTAGTATTTCTGGGGTAGTGGTAGTTGTTCAGATATGGAGGTGAGGTGACTAAGATGCGGATACTTTCATCCTCAATTCCCTTGAGACATCTGAACACGCTCTTACCATAGAGTCTGTGATCAGGTTCCCTTGGGAGCCTTGGCAGAACTGATTCTCTGGCCCATCTCAGATCAGCTCTCATTTCTAGAATCTTTTTTACGAGTGCAGCTCCGACATCTCTTCCTTGATGAGTCTTTATCCTCATAACTGACTTTCTTCCAAGGCTAGGACCGTAGGCATATCTGGAGAACTTGACCAGAATTGAGCCTAATCCGATCCTGAATAGATCCCGGAGTTCGCTAGGCGTCTCCTGCAAAAATTCCTTGAGAAGCAGCACTCTTCTGTTTGTTTCTGGGTCGAAAAATGGCTCACGGGTTCTGAATCCCTCTGGAGCCTTCAGCTTAGGCTGGGGAACCGAACGGTGCGAGAGCATTTCTGCGTAACTGTCGAGCCTTTCGTTCTTGGGGCTGATATCGACAGTTCTCACGTATGACTTCAATCTTGCGATTTGCCCATCAAGCGCTTCTAGGTCGATATCCCATCTTAACTTTGCTTGGCAGACTAATAGAGCGTACGGGTTGATTTCTATTCCGCATGAATCATAGCCTCTCATCTTCGCCTCTACAAGTGTTGTTCCAACGCCCGCAAACGGGTCGCAAACGAGGTTTTCAGGCGTCGGGGTTACGTTTTCTCTTTGGATTACGTCTGACACAAATCGTGCTGAGAAACCTGCAATCCAAGGAACCCAACGATGAATCGGCAGTTCCCGGTTCTCAGTGAATGCAGGATCGCTGAACATAGACTCTGCCCTAAGCTCGGATCTTTCTTGATTCAAACTTGCTCACCGCGGGATATATGAGTTCTATTTCCGTCCGCTTCGCCTCGACTACGCATCCCTGAAAGGTCTTTTGGCGAAGACATTCTTTCGCTCAGATCAGTCAGCAGATCATTCAGCTTGCATGTAAGCATTGCCACTTGGCTCAGCAGCCACAGCGTCCCAGAGGGTGCGCCAATAGCTGCCTGAGGCTCAACATAGGGTACTGAGAATTTCCTGCGGCATTCGTTGCAGAGGTATCTCCTAGATATCCCTCTGGCGTTATACCTGAAGCCAACTCTGCTGATGTCTAGTGATCCACAGTATCTGCACTTGAGAGACTTCTCCTCAGTTGTCTCACAAGATTCCTCTAGACCGACTCGATGTGTCGCAGACGACAGCAAAGCAGCATAGATATGCGCACAATATTGGACATTGCTATCTGCGAGAGCAGTATTGCAGTCGCAGACCCAGTTTCCCTCTTTGAGCTCAACTAGGAACCAGCCTTCGCCATGTTCTCTTCTCACCGCGAATAGGCTTGGGTTGAACCGTCTAACTGCCCCTTCTCGAAAGAGGCTGTATCCTAGGCGATTCGTTTCGGCATCAGCAGTGCCTTCGGCCGCCTTTTCGAAAGACATATTACGTAGCCCTCACGTGGATTTCACTTGGGATAGCAATGGTTCTGAAAGCTGAGAGCAAGATACTGAAGAATCCAGGCGCAAACACACAGTACATCACAATACCTGCCGACATGACAATAGATTCCCAGTACCCATTCAAACCGAATGAAGCCGTAGAACTAGAAGTGGATGAGAAAAGAGGAGCGCTAATCGTTAGACGCCTCCTCAAGAAGCCATGAGAAGAGTTTGTGTTCAACTGGTCGAGTCGCCAGCTATTGTTGGTTTTCAACCTCTCGCCGTTTGACATGTGATATCCATGTGGGTATCACATCGACATAATTTAAGGATTTAGCAGCCTAGAAGGACTAATGTCGATAGCCCCTAAACGCTTGAGGACTTAGGGCCAACAAGATATCTCCCCAGTCCGAACCCTACGCACGAGACGCGAATTTTCCGACAGCCTGCGATCTTCCCATCTAAGCTGATTCTGAGCTGTTTTTGAGCTGAAAGTTTGCCTTTTTCGCCATTGATTTTTGCTTGCTTTCTCATTTCGTTTCAAGGTTTATACCTCTCACGGTCCCAGTCGACATT
>Ga0315312_1001598_pt1 | contig 17236 bp, 27 predicted proteins | sample TDP7_MG_FD_203629 | JGI IMG/M metagenome (GOLD analysis project Ga0315312, IMG submission 203629) | Freshwater sediment microbial communities from Lake Towuti, South Sulawesi, Indonesia - TDP7 | ecosystem: Environmental > Aquatic > Freshwater > Lake > Sediment | place: Indonesia: South Sulawesi... | reverse complement strand
GCGTAAAAGTTGTTACCTTGTGATCTTCTGTTCTTTCATTGTGGTTGGCAGGACTACGTAGCCTAAGATCCAGGCGTCTACTTTTGCTTTTGGAACTTCGCTGTGAACCTCGAAGGTGAAGGATTCGCCGGATTTGAAGACTGGTTGCGGTGTCATAATTCCCTGTTTCTCTTCTTTGTAGAAAATCCACTTTGTGAACCAATCGTAGAGGTATTCGGTTTTGGCTCCACTCCACCATTTAACGCTATCGAAATCAGCATCGTTGCTGAAGACTCCTACGGGGTAGAAAGCCACATTTTCTTTGAGAGCTACGTATGTTTCTCCTACAGGTAGTTTAAATTCTGTCCAGCCGAGATGAACGGGTTTGAATCCTTCAACTGTCATCTCTATGCCTTTTGCTTCTGCGATGCGTTTAGCTTCTGCTACTGCGTCTTGGTAGACGTCAGGTGCATATTTGAGTGCGAAGCTGAACATCTGTTCGTCTAGTCTAGTCTCTATCAGCATATAGGTTTCGTAGAGTATGATTTCAGGAGTGTAGCCTAACGGAATTATTGTGGGTGTTGCTGTTACAACTATGCTTTTGCTGAAACCGTTTATGTAGCGTCCTCCTTCATAACAGGATGCGTCTAGGTATAAGCGTGTGTTAGCACGCAGACTTGGAACGGTGAAGTGGAAAAGGTATGTGGCTGTTTGCCCTCCCCAAACAAACTTTGTTTGAGAGAAGGTTTCAAATATTCTACCAGGCGTCAGAGTCTTGAAGTCTACTCTGAAGCTGTGAGGCCAGAAATCGTTATTGCGGACGTAGACGCGGGCAGGAACTCTTTGACCTGGGGCTGCACCCCACATTACGTCTATGCTGGGTATTGATGCGATTTCGGGAGATAGTTTTGTTTCTTGCATTTTTAACGTCTCCTGGTCTGTTTGATTCCGTATCCTATTGGGATGATGACGGCGGATGCGAATCCTATTCCTGTGGCGACCTTCTGTGCTAGGCAGAGTCCTACGAAAGGTATGTGGTATTCTGGGTATACTTCTACATCGTCTATTAGGATGGTTGCGTCTGTTATGGCTGAGGAGCTGCCTATTTGCATTCCTCCCGTTAATGCTTCTTGGTAATATTGTGGAGCGATTTCTGTGTAGCCTTGGGGGAAGGGTATGTCTTTTGAGCCGACTATTATTTTTGCGAAGGCTTTCGTTTCTAGGTTTAGTAGGATTATGAATGGTGAGTATTTTTGGTAATTGTCTACGTGTCCAAGGTCTACTTTCCATTCGTGGAAGGGATAAGTGTCTTTATAGCCTCCTCCTCCCCATTCTACTTGACGACCACCGCCGAACCAGATGTAAAGGTGATTGTCTCTTGAGTCCAGCCACACCCGGAACAGCGGATACTTTGTTATGCCCCAGCCTGAAGCGTATTGGAACCCTTGTCCATACCAGAACAGGTCGGTTCTTCGGTCTTCGATTATGCGTTCTTCAGGCAGAATCTTGAACATGAGCATGTATGTGGCTTTCGTTAGGTTTCCAGGTATTGTTATGCCGGGGTTGATGGTTCCTAGTCCTAGTATGCGTATGCCTTCTAGTGTGCTGATGGCTCCAGGTGCGCTTCTTACGTATTTGACTTGGCATTGTTTTTCAAGCCATGAGATTGTTGCTCCCCAAAAGCTTATGGGTGCGAAGTAGTTGTCAAACCTATTTACAATTATGGGTTCTTGGAAGCTTTCAGGTTCGTATAGAAGAGCCATTTTTCATCATTACTATTTTCTCATGTTTAACCTTAAAAACCTATACGTATGTGGCTATGTTTCTGAAGTCTTTGCTTAATTCTAGTAGGAGTAATCCGAGGTTTTTTGCTGTTTCAGGTGAAAGAACAATTATTCCCCAGGTCTTCCATTCGTTAGGATCTTTTTTATAGTATTTCAGATCCTCAATGTGGCGTTCTCCAATGAAAACTACTTCGATTTCGTTTTCGCTTCTTTTTTTAGAGAACGTTGCTTTAACAAGGAGACTTGGGCTTTCTCCCTTTTCGATTGAACTATCCACTTCCTTTCTTAGTTCCGGGATATACACTCTTATCGCTTTGATTTTTACGAAGTCTCTTTTGATTGGAGGTTCAACCTTTATCTCTTCATTTGATGATTTGCTGCTCAACGTGGGTAACCTCTTTAACCCAATACTGTAGGTTGTATTCGGTGGGGAAGTATTTCTTGGTAAGCAGTAATCCTCTCTTGTGGGCTTGGTCTCTAGATCGGCTGCTGACTATGATTATTTGGTCGTATTGTGGAAACCTGCTGTTGTAAATGCTATACTTGAACGTGGAATCTTTCTTGGCGATGTCTTCTAGGATCTTTTCTAGGGTTTTTCGCATCTCATATTTTATACCTATGCAGCAGCAAAACTCAACCTTTTCGTAGGGCATCTCTTTTTTTCCTCCTTCTTCTGTCACGGCTTATCTTTTTCCTTGTCGCCTTACGCTTCACTCCGTAATCACTCCATAAGGGCATCTAGGGAAGTTATAGTCTAGCTTTTCACACCATACTTCCCTCCGTGCTACGCCGTCATCGCCCGCACATTTTAAACATTCACTCTTGTCCTTCTTTTCCCGGCTCCAAAGGTTAAGAGGCGGAAAATTCCAGCCATAATAGACGTGCAACTCTCCACCCTTAACAACAGCATGAAAGTCTAATTTGGAACCTCTATAATGATAGGGCAGCTTACCCTCCCGACATAGTATAACGGCTTTTCTAAGTTGGTCTTGAAGCAGCCTCATCTCTTCTTCACTGGTCTTTCCTTCAATCCAGATTCCACTACCCAAACTTCGTCATCCTCCGCACGCATGGCTCTAGGATATTTGAACCGCATTTAGGACATCTAGCGCTCTTGGGAAGCGCCTCATATTCTGCACCACATTTTTTGCATACCCAAAATATCCACTTAGACAAATCTTATCACTTCTACCAGGTATGGCGCGGACGCACCAGTTTTTTCTCCTACTCTTAACGTGCAGTCGGTTAGCAACAGGCTGAACATTACGAAGCCTCTATGCGCCTTCGAGTAGAGCATGAGCGCTTCATTTTCTCGCCAGGTTAGGTTTGCTTCAGGGAAGTATAGGTGCCAGCCTGACGGCGAACTTCTGAAGATTACGGCTTTGTTTCCTAGTTTTGGGAGGGCTGCGTGTAGCCGATGTGCTTCTAGGCGGATGAGGTCTATTGTATCATCCCATATTGATTGCCAGGGAGAGTAGAAGAACCATGTTTTACCTATGTCGTAGTCTAGGGTTGCGATGCGTGGCTGCATTAGCATGTTGCTCTTATACTCTGAAAGTTCGTTCATACTGAATCCTCATCTGGTTCTTCTAAACCCGTTTTGACTATTCTTTTTGGGCCTAAGATATGATATTTCAAGGTGATTGTTACTTCTTCGCCGTTTCTTTCAAGTTTGTATTCTAGCGGTATGTTGCATTTGAAGAGGATCTCCTTTGTCGGCTGCTTTAACTTTAATCTTAAACCTATTGGGCCTGCTTCTGCCACGTCATACTCCTCCAAGTTTCCTTAATTCGGGAAGAGTGCAGAGAACAACTACGTGGATGTGTCCGCTGGTTTTGTGTTCTGGACGTGGAGCCCAGATCTTAGCCTTGAATCCTTTGTTTTCCAGGTATTTTATTGCTTCGGCTGCCTCTTTTTCCCTGTTTTCTCCTTGGAAACAATCCCAGAAAAGCCATCTTCTCGGCTTCGTCCTATTCTGCAACCCTCTTCAACTTCTCCTCGAATAATTCTCTTCTCCGTTTCTTGAAGTATTGAACCAGACGAGATATTCGTTCAATCTCTGGATGAAAGGGATATCCACATGCGCTACAGGGGTTGCTACTGCCTGGAGGATATGTCAGTTTAATGTAGCACCTTGGGCAACGCCAAATGTGCTGTATTTTTCTACGCATCATGGGATTCCTAACTCCTTTTTCACTCGGTCAACTATTTCTTTTGGCGGTTTCCATGCCCATCGGTCTCTTCTTTCCATCCATTTTACGTTTCCGTCTTGGTCTATGATCATGGCGTATTCAAAGAAGACTCCCATTTCTTTTTCTAGGTCTTTGATTGGTCGGGGTTTGATGTTGCTTAAGCCGACTATGATCTCTCGCAGCGTCATGGTTCTGGCGAGGCGTTGGTATTCTTCCGGCACGTCTTTTGAGCGCAGGATTGTTGTGGATTTCTCTAGGTATTCCGGAAGGGATATTCCTTTGAAGTCTGTTAGGTATGCTTGCTGGATCTCGTCTACTGCGAAGGGTTTTGGTCTTTTGACTCCGCCCTTCCAATAGCCGTGAAAGTGATATTTTGCGATTTCAATCTCCTGTTTTGTAAGCCACCAGTCCCAGACTGGCAGTCCTGTTTCAGGGTTAATGATCGCGTCTATGTCGAAGAATCCTTGGAAGGTTAGGTAGTATCTGCCTCGTTGTCTAACTGCGTATAAGCGGATTTTGACACGGTATAGCTGTGGGATAACTTTTTCTTTGATTTCTTCTTCGGCTTTGCGGATTCTCTCTCTTTGTGGCACTATGACTTCGTTGAAGTGCTTGTCGGTTTCTCGTGTCCAATAGTCTAGGCGTTCTTTAACTTCTGGTATGAGGCGGTCTTCTAGGTCTCGCCAGAATCTCCGCATGGCTCCGCCGAGATATACCCAGCCTGTTGCTCGGAGTTTGTCCAGCCATTCTTCTAGGCGTCTAAGCCTTTCTTCTGCCCTTCGCCTGTTCTGGTTGAGCTGATACTGTCTGCGTAAGGCTGCATCAAAGGTTCTGCGGAGATCTCGCAGCTCACGTTTCTCTCTTTCGATTTCATCGGGCGTTACAAACCTAACCATGACGCTACTCTTCGATTATGATTTCATCGTTAAACTCGTCAACTTCTATGCTTTTAACTTGAATGGAGTCTGATTCCTTTAATTTTTCTAGTTGGTCGGCTGTCATTGATCCTTTGAAGTGGATCTCTCGGTTGGCTGCAAAGTATACTACATGAAAAGTGTTCTCTCCGGTTTTGCAGTAGAAGCTTGCGCCTAGCTCGTGCATGTTATCGAAGAGTGTATCTGGATTCGTTGTCTTTAAAACGAGTCTTTTAACCGTCTTTATTCACCTCCTTCCTCATCATCATCATTCTCTCCCATCCTCCTTGAGGGTTTTTCTTCCTTTCTCTGTGATCTCGAACACGCCTCTTATGTCCTTGAAATGTCTAACCTCTCCACTTTGACCTAGTAATGACGTGTAGCAACGGACTGTTCCGTATGGGACGCCTGAGATCTCACTGATCTTCTTGTTGCTTAGTGGGCCTTCTCTGTCGAGACACGCTAGAATCTTAAGCATCTGAGTCTGATTCTTCATTTCTTTCTCGCTTCTCCCTGAAGGCGATAGATTTCTTTCTGCATCTCTTCTATCCAACAGATTAAAGTATCAAACATGCCGTGAGCTTCACTCAAGATTTGTTTTGCCTGCTCTAGCGTTTCCGGTTTTGAGTCTAAGATAAACTGGTGAAAGCTGAGATGTAGTTGCCATGCTTCTTTTTGATAATCTTTTTCGGTCATTTTTATCACCAAAAAAAGAGGAGAATTTTAGGTTATTCTTCTTCCTCTTCCTCTTCTTCTTCCTCCTCTTCATAACCTTCTTCTGCCACTTGAAACACCGTATAGTGATTCTCTTCTGCACATTTAAGCATTTTGTTAAATAAAAAAGGGAGGGAGTTATGATTATTCTTCCTCAGCTTCTTCTTCTTCCATTTTTCTCTGGAACTTCTTTTGCTTTTCGTCAATCTCTTCAGAACTCTTGCCCCACCATGCCTCTATGTCATCTATGTCCTCCATAACTTGCAGTCTAACGAACACCTCTTGAGCACAATGAGGACATGGAAACGTTAGCAGCTCTCCGAGTGGCCCGTTGATGTGGTGTAGTTGCAGTATTTCAAATTCTTCCTTCTCTTCTTCTTCTGACATTTCCAATTCTCTCCATGAGGCATAGTTGCCCTCTGGTTTTTAAGCGTTTTGTTAAGGAGACGACAGCAAAAATTAAAACGGGAAGTTGCAGTCTATTAATCTAGGTGTCTGGATGGTTCTGTTTAGCTGTCAGTTTGAAGCGAGTTGGCTGAAGAGTTTTGTGCGGGCTTACGAACCTTTTTCAATGGAGTTTTACTGGCTCTTCACGGATAAGCATGTTGAGGGCAGTATTTTTGATGCGCCAAGATATAGGTTTATGCAGTTTAGGCTTTTTCCCCTAGAATATTATGCTAGGGATATCCCTAGTAGAAGGTGGATTTTCGGTAGTGTTGACCATCTCTCTAAGGCGATTAAACGGTTTAAGCCCCGTGAAAATGTGCGTTTAGAAGTTAGGGATGACGGCGCTTTGTGGGTAGACGGTGTTCAGGTTGGGAATACTATGGATGAGACTGATGTTCCAAGCGAAGTTCTTAAGCCTATTACGCCGAAGATTACGGAGGATGGATACCTTAAGGTTGTGGTGAAAGATTTTAAGAGGTTTTTTGATGGCGCTAAAGGACTGGGCAAGTCAGAGGATCTCGCTGTCGGCTTCAACATTAAAGGCAGGGAGGGAGCCGTTGTCTTCTATGATCGGTATCGTTGGAAGGAAGAGAAGAAGTTTAGTCGACTAGATATTAAGCCTTATGAACCTTGGCTTCTTGACATTGGAGGTTCAGTCTCCACCGTTTACAAGTATGATCTCCTTAACGAATCGCTTGTTCTAGGGATTTCAGATATTGTTAAGATCACAATTATGCAGATGGCGCCATGCAAACTTAGTTATAATGGCGACTTCTTTGACATAGATATCTACCAGGCAAATGTTGATGAAGAATCTTTAAAGGAGTTTCAGACAATGCTTGAGATGAAACCGCCTGCGCGGACTCTGCTATTTGTTTTTCCTTTGCATGGCGAGGATATGAAGGCTTTCAGGGAAGTAGTGAGGGCGATTGATTCAGTTTTTAGGGGGGCTCAAGTTTGGTTCGGCATAACACCTTACGACTTCTATTTGTATTGGTCGTATTTCGATAGGGGTTACCTTAAAATCTCTAGGGCAAAGTTTGAAGAGTTTATATCTGCTAGGTCGGTTTCGGCTTCTTTTGGGCTTTCGGACTTGGCTTCTTGGCTTAGAGACGTTGAGAAGTTTGAGTGTTGGCTGGAAAATGAACCTCCTACTTCAATGGTTTTAATTGGGAAGGGAGAGAAGATTGCGCCTAAAGAGTTACGTAGTGAAGAGTTGCAGATGAAGATTGAGGTTCCAGAGGTCTATCCTGCGGATATCTTCAGGGGGACTAGAGAGATTCTTGCTGATGTGTTTATTGATGCGGTCACGGCTGAAGAAGACTTTCTGGTTTTCATATCTACTCCTCACGAGATCAAAGTATTTGGGCGAGACGTCATCTATTACAGGGCAAGCCTTCCTTTGAATGGTTTTAAAACTGTTGAGGAAGACTTTATCCCGATCTCTGAGCGTTTTCTTAAAGGCTTAAAAGACTTCTTCACCCTGATTCCGGCATATACTGTTTCCTTGGGGAGAGTTAAGTTTGATGTCTACATTGGCACCGAGATCAATTTTGGAGAGCTGCGAGTTTTGCTTGCTCAAACTGCTGATGAAGCTGAAAGGGCTGTTATTGCTTACCGGGAAGAAACGAAGCGTCCTGTTCCTCCAGCTCCAGAAGAAGCGAAGCCTTTGCCTGCTCCACCGCCTCCTCCGCCAGCAGCTCCGCCTGAGAAACTCGAAATTGTTAAGGTTGTGGAAGACGCTATAAAGGAATTGGAGGTTTTGTAAATGGTTGATTGGGCGTATCTGTATGAGAAGTGGGATGAGGCTCCTGAAGACGAGAAAAAGAGGATATCCGCTCTCTTCAAGCAGAAGACCAAGGAAAGACTAGCTGAGTATTTTAGGAAAGAGCCTCAAGCGCTTTATGTTTATGAGAAGGCTACGGGAGAGAGGGTTACAGAAGTTCATGTTAAGATGACTGTTGACATTTCTCCGCATTATCCCGGAGAATACTTCGGCAGCATTTATTACGATTCCTGGGAAGTTGCCTTTTTCGGTTCACCTTCTACTGAAGCGCTGAAACGAACATTCGAGACACCAGAAGAATGGATTGACAAACGTGAAGAGTTAGAGATGGCTGGATTTGAACCGGCGGATCTAGAGGCAGAACTTAAGGCGATGCCTTGGCCGTTTAACATAGGTGTTCCCATAAGGGTTTATTTCAAGTATCCTGAAGACGTGACGTTCACGGAAGGAGCCAAAGAACAATGGGACATATACCACGCGGTCTATAGGCGTGAAGACCTAGAGGAAATGGAAATTGATGACCTTAAACGTATCCTGCAAATTAAGAAGCTTTCGCACGCTGGCAAAAAAGCAGACTTAATTGATAGGATTCTTGGGGTTCCGGCTAAGCCTCCTGAAGAGGTGCCACCTCCACCCGCTCCCCCTGTCGTGCCTCCTGCTGCTCCGCCTGCGCCTCCACCGGCGCCACCTAAAGCTCCACCCGCTAAGGCTCCCCCTCCCCTTGTCCCGGCGAGGGGTATAGCGAAGGCTGATGAGAAACGGTTGCTCTCTCGGTTTGAGGCTTTGCTTCTACAGCGAACCATTGCGCCAGCAAGATGGCGTCCGATGTTTGAGGATGCTCTTTATGATTGGAGAGAAGCCTTCAAAGATCTGCCTAGAGATGAAGCGGTGACTAAAGCGTTTTCTGAGGTTGAACGGCTTGTGGGTAGAATTATGGAGTTGGCTAAGCTTCCTGTGAAGCCTCCTATTGCTCCGCCTGTTAGACCGCCTGAAGAGGTTCCGGCTGTTGTTCCACCTACTATTGTTGCTCCGATTGTTCCTCCTCCTGTTGGTGTTTATAGGGAGTTTGGTATGCCTTGGGTTTACAGGCTGTGTCCTGCCTGCTTTGGTGAGGGAATCGAAACTTTGGTTTTGCGGAGTCCGTATTTGGAGAGTCGTTTGATTCGTTTAGGTGTGCCTACTAGAGATCCTTTGTTCTATGAGCTGTGTGAGGAGCATAAGCGGAAGTATGGGGGTGCATTTGAGATTTTTCCAAGGGACACTATTGAGTTTTGGGTTGGTGAGGCTGTGGCTAAAGCAGAGATTGACATCGCTGTTATGGTTGGAATGGGAATCTCAGAGGATTACGTTCATCACTGCGTGAGAATCTATGAGGAAAACAGGGAAAAAGCAGTTCAGTAATCACTCTGCTAGAATAACCTTTTCCGGTGGTGCTACGATCTTTATCTGTATGTTTCTTTCTTTTAGTATGTCGGCTAAAGTTATTTTTTCGCCTCTCAGTTGTCGTTCTTCAATCTGCATCAGTAAGTCTACGTATTGGTATGGTGTCATCTCTAAGGTTTCAGGCGATTTAGGAATAACTTTTCCTTCCAAGTTCTCTTTGACTTCGGCTGCAATTATAGGTAAGCCGTCTTTGTATCCTTTCGCTTTGTCGAAAAGATCGTAGGCGACTTTAGCGAATCTTCCCTGGTGAACTTGCTGGCGCAGGGATGGATTCCGGCAAGTATAGGGTTTCCTCCGAATATACGGTCTGCCGTCCCTAACAACGATTTGGTATTCTTGGCTCATAGTCTTCTCTAAGAATAATTGAGAATCTAATATAAAAAAATAAATAAAGGGGGGAAATGGGAGGGCTTAGAGACCTACTGAGACACCTAGAACTTTTGCAGCAGCAGCTCCTCTTGCGATAGCTCCGGCAGCAGCAGCGTGTTTCGTCTTTCGTCTAGCCATGAAAGCGTTTTGTGTCTGCGTGCGCAGACTGTCAGGGTATGCATCGCTAAGTTTCTCTGCAACTACGGCAGCCACAGGAGGAATCATACCTTTCGAGAGAGTTATCTTCCTGGCTTTGTATGCAGCATAGTCTATGTCTTCGTATTCGCCACTTGCGATCTTGGCTAAGAGCCCTCGGACAACGGCTCTTCGAGGAGTTGCCCGTATCCTAGCAGGCGTGATGTGGAAAACGTAGCTGTCTCCAACCTTTTGGTGTGGAGGCGCTCGTGCTATTCCCAATCCGGCGGTTATGGTTAACTTCGCCATTTAGATACACCTTGAATTAGGATTAGGGCGAAAGTGATTTAAATATTGGTAAGTCATCATTTTGATGGAGATCTATATGAGTCAAAAAGATGCGGAGCGCTTAGACCTTAACGAGATCTTGAGGCGTATGCCTAAACGCAAAATTAAACGGACAACTGTTGACCTTCCTGAAGACCAGATTGTTTTAGTGGACACTTGCGCAAGGGCTTTAGGCATCTCAAGAAGTGCATTTTTGCTTTTGTGGTTTGATTCTAGTGCTAAGGCGATGGTTGACTGGACGAATCATATTGTTGTTAGGTCTCAGATAGAGGCTAATTTCGGAGGAAAGGAGGGAAAGTAAATGCCCCTATTTCCACCACCAATACAAAAACCCATGTTTACTTACGAATATCGCTGTCCTTTCTGTGGATGGGTAAATCGAAGAAACTGGCCAACTATGAGGATTGTTTGTAGTCATTGTGGGAGGGCGTTTCGTCCATGAGTGAAAACACCTTACAGATTTTTGAAACTCTTCAGTCTAAGCAGCCTTACCCTGTTGATCCCTCTAACTTGCTGGGGGGAAACTCCACATGCATTATGGCTGATCCCAGGCGGGGTAAGAGTTATACGGCTGCTAAAGTCTGTGAGCAGTTGTCTCAGATCGGAATCCCTTATGTTATCATTGATCCTGAAGGCGAGTATTATTCTCTTCGTGAGAAATTTAGTGTTCTTGTCGCTGGTGTTCAGAGAACTGAGAACTGCGATGTTAATGTCGGCGAGGAGCATGCTGAGCTTTTGGCTACGCAGCTCTTGAGGGAGAAGGTATCTATGATCTTTGATTTGAGTGCGCCTGATGTGGAGGAAGACGTCACCCATGTGTTTATAGGTAGATTTATGGATGCACTTATACGTGAAGAAGCTACAGCTCGTCTTCCATGCTTGGTTGTGCTTGACGAATCCGATGAGTTTATTCCTGAACGTGGGCATAAGACACGGGGCCCGGACTACGCTCAGATTGCGAAGATTGTGAAGAAGGGGGGAAAGCGGGGGATAGGTGTTATCTTAATTAGTCATCGTCCTAGTTGGGTTGCTAAGGATCTCTTGGCGAAATGCCAAAACTGGATTTTGATGAGTCAGAAGTATAAGGATGATTTAGAGCGTCTTGAGGATTTGACGAGGATTCCTTTGAATACACTAATGCGGTTGAAGGATCTTGCCGTTGGTGAAGCGTTGATTTATGGTGCGATAACGAAGGAACAGATTGTTTGGGCTAAATGTCTCTCCAGGGAGACTACGCATATTGGAACTACGCCTACCGTTAAGCCTAAGTTTGTTGAACGTCCTGAACTTGAGGATCTTCTTCAAAGTTTCAGCAGGGAGATTGAGAGGCTTACAGTTAGACGTGAGGCTGAGCGAAACGAGATTGAAAGGTTAGAGGCTTCTGTGAGAAATTTGGAGCGTGAAGTTGGCAAGAGGGATGAAGAGATTAAATTGTTGAAGACTGCTCGTGAAGCTGCAAAAATGGTTTCTACTCCTCAGCCTATTCGTTTTGAAGCTGCTTTTACTCCTAGTTTAGAGGAAGTTGACAAGTTGAGGAAGCAGGTTGAGGACTTACAAGAGCAGTTAAAGAGTGTTAAGGCGGGAAACCTCAATGTTCCTTCTATGCTGTTTTGGATTGACGACTACGGTAGTTTTCACTGTGATTTTCCCTGGTTGACTAGGCTTATAGATTTGAGTAGGGTTAAGGCTATCATCGTTAAACATTTAATGGAGAACAAGAAGGGCTGCACGGCTGAGAGCATCGCTTTAAACTACGGCTTCACCGTTGAAACTATTCGGGAGCACTTGAATGAGTTGACTAAAAAGGGAGTTGCCAGAAGAAACGACAGCAGACCTTACAGGTATTTTTTGAGAGAGAGCTAGTCGGGTTCATGCTTCAGTAGGCGGTTCCTTATTTTCCGAAGAGTTGAGAGTGCTCGGTATCCTAGCAGGGATACTATGAGCCGTGAGAATGGGCATTCTTCATGTGGTTCCTCAACGTCTTTAGCCCAGCAATGCAGCGCGTCTCGGTCTTCACGTAATAGCATTGCTGCTATGCCGTTTCCTCTTTTTACAAGGTCATCTATTATCTCTGTCATTTTAGCCTTCGTTGATTCTAGGCATTCCTTCCATGCTTTTCCTTCTATGCGTAGCAGGAATCCGTAGTTGAAGGCTTCGCAGAAGTCTTGTTCGGCGTCCGTGGTGAAGGATACAACTTCAACATATCCCCAATAGGCGAGGCATCCGTTTTGGTATGCTGCTTTACCGAGGGTTTTAGCGGATAGGCAGTTCATGTTATAGACTTCTCTGTTTTTGAGGAGGGAGACATTCGTAAGATCCACGACTGGTCTTTCATCTTGTCCGTATATAGCATCTTCTGAGCCGTGATTGTAGTGAATTAACAGGGCATCAGGATGGTCTTTTAATGCTCCTTCAACATTTTCTCTGATTGCGTCAGCCAGAAGAAGAGGAATTATTTCCATCCGATTGCCTACTTTTTCCCGAAGTCTCTCATTCCACTTGTAGGAGTATTCGGTGGCTTCATCAAACTTTGGCGCAGCGAAGATGCCTTTCACTTCTTACCACGCATAAATATCTCAGTTGACAAACTTAAAACGTTTTTGACGAACCAATCTCTAAACTTAGGATCTTTTTCTAGGGCTTCTATTATCTGTTGGGCTGTGTATGATTTCCTTCCTCTGAACAGTTTAAAGTCTGGCGGATGGCTGTTGAGGTATCTTTTCGCTGCTTCTATGATGGATTCTTCAGCTTTCTTATCGTCCACTTCATGTTTCCTCCTTTGGGGGTTTTCCACCTAGCAGTTCTTTTATGAATGCTAGGATGCCTGACAGCATTGCGGACAGTAGTATGCCGAGTGATTGACGGTCTGTTGGCATTCCGAGTCCTGCCCAGGTTATTAACGGAGGAAGAATGAAGACTAGCAGCATGAGATAGGCTTGTTCTCGGTCTGAAAGTTTATGCATTTTAAACACCTTTACACTTTTATGCTGTTCTAAAGATATAACGTTTATTCAGGATACAACATAGGACATTCTTCCCAGGGATATTGTTTTGCATGTGCCAGTGCGATCCATGTAAGATTGTTTGCTGCTGCTAGAAATCCCCAGCTAGCCGGCACTAATCCCATTGCTAAGGATAGGTCTTTACTTTGTTTGAATAATCTTCCCAAAGCGTAAATTATTTCGCCTCCTCCGTTTGCGAATACAAATTCATTCACGAAGTTTACGTTTGGGTTTGTTTCTTGCAGTTCAGGGTATTTGAGACCTACTTGTGTGGTTGCGTAGTCTGCAAGTGTCCCTAGAGCAGCAGCAACAGTTATTTTCAGGTGAGGATCTATTTCTTCTGGCATAGTTTAGTCCTTGCTTATGATTCGGAAATCGTCCATGTAAATTCTTGACCTTGTTGCATCCGTAGGATGATAATGCTCTGCGAACATCTGCACAACAACCGTAGTATTCTTTGGAAGCGGAACAACAACCCTTAGCCACCTGTTGCCAGTAACATAGTTTAGAGCAGCCACGTCAGCAGGACGGCCAAGAAACACCAAAGTAACAGGACTAGCGCCATCTGTGCGAAAACGAAGATTCTTAAGCCCCCAATAAGTTAAGTTGCGATAGCGAATATCAAAGATAGCAAAAACATTATTCCTATTCGGTGTAACAAACGATTTGTAGCAACGAGAAGCACCTGTAACATTAAGAATGGATGCAGTAACCCAGCCAAGACTATACGCAGGACTAAGCACATAATCCGTATAGACTGCAATAGTTGGATATCCGCCTTCCTGCCCATATTCAGCAGCAACAGCCCAGCCTTGAACTGTGCCATCATCGAAGTTGTTAAGGAAATCCTGCGTCCAACTGCCGTCATCCGACTTAATGAACACTACTTCAACAACACGCTCGAAAGTCCACTTCAAAGTTGTGTATCCTGCATCCGTGTAGGCTCTTAACCTGACAGTTATGCTTTGAGTGGTTGCAGCAGCAGGCTTTGCCCTGTTTCCAAATTGGTCAATTAAACGGTATATGTCTGTGCCACTTGCGACTAAGCCGAAGTCATTAGTTGTGAAAGTCCAGCCTGAAGCGTAAGCATCAACACGCATGTATAAGCCGACACTATCATAATTGAAAATACGCACGTCTAAGCTAAGATACACAGGATCAGGCAGATTCACCAAATCTACATAAATGCTTCTTGTCAGTTCTGGCTCTCCAACTCTAAGCTCAACACTCATCTAATCACTCCCTGTTAAAATACCAACCACCCCAGCCTTTAGGCTCACCAATGTAGCCATCACCCACATAGACGTGTCCTGTAGCATCACCACGGTCGAAGTAGCTCCCTTGCTCTCTCAAATCTACTGTGCCAACCAAATCAAAAGATGCCCATGCGGGTGGAGTAACACCGGCTGGTTTTCCTCCTCCACCCCCACCCTTAGTAAGAAGGACTTTTTTAAGAATCGCCATGCTCTATCAGCTCATCTTATATTGCACAAAGATTAGGTATTCCGCTGTGAAGGTAACGTTCTGCGCTGCGGATATGCGGGCTTCAGCCTCAATACTGAAGGTTCCATCACCCGTCACTTGAGTTGTGCAGTCTTGACAAAGAGTAGCAACGCCTGAGCCTTCGGCAGCAGCGAAGGACATAACATTATCTTGGCTAAAGATTGTTGTTCCGGCGACCTTTAAGTTAAAGTCTATGTTCTGCGCATTTGGAGTGCGGTTTGCCACGTGAACTATGGCTAAGGCGATTGCGGTGACTCTTGAAGCTCCTGGGGGTAAAGTTACGGTTATGTTTCTGCTTCCAAGGCTTTGGTCTGAGCCTGTGGTGTTCAGAGTTGCTTGGGATTCGTCTGCCACGTAGGAAAGTTCACCGCCCATGTTTGGTAATGTGTCTAGGTTTCCTGCCCTTATTGCCGAGAGCCTTGTAAGAAGTGTATCAATGCCGCCAGGCATGTTAGCAGGATCAAGTTCTGCCATGCGTAGAGCCGTTATTTGATCTATGAGAGCTGCTCTAGCTGCTGCAAGTCTTACGTCCCATCGGTCTAAAGCGAGGAGATCGTAGAGGCTTTTGTTGCTTGGAACTTCTGTGCCTGTGCCTTTTCCTAGAAACTTTATGATGTCTGTGGGATCGCTGAGGCTGGTAACTTTCCTTGTTGTGTATTCCCAAACTTGTTCTGCGATATCTCCTACAGAGGCGCCTCCAACCGCAGGATAGTTAAGTGGCATTACGTAAGCACCTCTTACGGCTTAAGACGAATCAGAAATGGATTCCAGTTGACACGTATCTGTGCGGTGCCGGCTACGGCTGCATTTGTTATATAGACTTCTTCGATTTCAAACTCTGTTTCTTGAAGTCCTACTACGGCTGTTGTCGAATCGTTGCTTGGCTTGTTTATCTTGTAGGTGAATCCTCCTCCGATGGCTAGGATGGTCATGCTGTCAGCGACTATACCCATGTCTCGGAGACCGAGAGGTTCGTCTGTGCGCGCTACACCTGTGCTGAAACTTAGGTTCTTGTATTGGCTGTTCTTTATTTCTTGCACCAGAACAGGCGTTATTTCGTCTGGCAGTAATCCTGCTCGTGGCGGTTTAGGTGGCTCCATTGGTCGTATGAGTTTTTCAAGTTCTTGAATGGCTTCAAAGTCAACGGGGGGAATGTAGGCTGGTTTAAATGGTTCGACCTCTATCCTTTCGATTATTCTTTCGTTCGGACGGCATATTTCACCGGGATACTGGTATCTTCTTCTTGACATTCTTTTTATCCAGCCTCTACGAAGACAGCTTGTCCATTGGTTAAAATCTTTAGGTATCTTTTTGGAGGTGTCTTCGCCCAAATGACGACGTCGTATTCTACGATTTCAAGCCATAGGATCTGTGCCCCGGCGTCCTTGATTATGCCTAGGCGCATTTCTTGGTCGTAGCTCCATCGGTCTACTTGAAGTGGATGAGATAGGTCTGCGTGGCCATTACCTATGTAGAGATTAACCCACTTTGACAGTAATGGTTCTGTGCCCCATTTAAGGAGAAGTTCAGGCGTAACGTTTGCGACTGATGCGTATTGGATGTGAACGACTCTGCCCACTTCTACGTTTCCATGCAGCGCTTCGTATGCAGCAGCGGTTGTTACATTAAGTATTCTTCCTGGATCTGCATAGGCTGCTGCTATGTCGCTTACGTCTTGTCTGTTGTTTCTGACGACCATGATCTGATAGAATTTGCCAGCGATTTCAAAGAAGAATCCGGGTTTTAGTTTTGGTAGTCTGACATCGTATACATTATAAGGTTGAAAAGCCATTTTTTATCACGCTCCTTTTTCTTCTTTTTGGAGTGAAAGTATTTTTGCCTTTTCCAAAATAAAAAAGTATGGTATTCGATTGTATGACGTGGGGAATACAACTCTACTTTTAAGATAAACGGCTAAAGGGGTTTCCGTATACTACGAAGTTTTCCAGGTCATAGGTTAAGTATTTTGCTTTAACTGTGTCGCCTTCTTCCTCTGCTTTTTCAATGTAATGACGGAAGGCGTCTTGGACTGCTTGAGTTGCCTGCCCGAAAACTCCTCCTTCAGCCAGGGTTATAGGGAGCTGTATTGGCGCCATGAAGAAGGGATACGCCCTTTTATCTCTCGCCGGAGACGTCTCTTCACTTAGGAATATGTAGTCTCTTTTGAAGGCTGCAACAGCTAATGCTCCTTCCTGGGCTAGGCGAGGCGCCAGTTCTTTTCCTGTGTTGCAGGTGAAGAGAAATACGATTCTTCCCTTCATCCAGCCGGGGTTTTCTCTAACGATTTTGATTCCTAGTTCAGGATCGTAGGATACAACCCCTAATAATACCTGGTTGCTGCATCCTGTTACACTCTTTGATCCGCCGTGACCGTTAAAAATGATGAATTGCGGATCGTATTTTATGAGTGCTTGACGAAAATTTTGGAAGTTTGCACTTCTTAAAAAAATTATTTTGTGTCCGTATGCTGCGAGGACGTCTGCTGCTTTACGCAGGTAGAAGTAGCCGTATCGAGTCGGCGAATCGTGTGGACACGCTGTTATGAGAACGGTTGCCATTCATTAAAGCCCACGTCTACGCTTTGTCTCCTCGATTTTTCGCCGTATCTCCTTTTCTGTTA
>Ga0315312_1001597_pt1 | contig 17249 bp, 15 predicted proteins | sample TDP7_MG_FD_203629 | JGI IMG/M metagenome (GOLD analysis project Ga0315312, IMG submission 203629) | Freshwater sediment microbial communities from Lake Towuti, South Sulawesi, Indonesia - TDP7 | ecosystem: Environmental > Aquatic > Freshwater > Lake > Sediment | place: Indonesia: South Sulawesi... | reverse complement strand
TATTTCTATCTGAGACCGCCCAACTGGCTGATGTTGTCTTAGCCGGGGCAAGCTTTGCCGAGAAGGACGGGACATTTACCAATACCGAGAGAAGGGTGCAGAGATTAAGAAAGGCGATAGAGCCAATAGCTAGCTCTAAGCCCGACTGGTGGATTACGTGTGAGCTAGCTCGTAGGTTAGGGGAAGGCTTTGATTTTAAACAACCTTCCCAGATAATGGATGAGATATCAAGGCTCACCCCAAGCTATGGTGGGATATCTTATAGGCGTCTGGAAAAAGGTGGACTACAATGGCCATGCCCGACCAAAGACCATCCCGGTACGCCCATTCTTCATACCAAGCAGTTCACCCGAGGCAAGGGGAAGTTTATTCCCGTTGACTATAAGCCGCCGATGGAGCTTCCCGATAAGGAGTATCCTCTAATCCTGACCACGGGACGCAGTCTTTATCAATTTCACACCGGCACCATGACCAGAAAGGTAAAAGGACTTAACGTCTTAAAGGGGGAAGGGGTGGTGGAGATAAACCCTCAAGATGCCTCAAGACTGAAGATAAAGGATGGCGATATGGCGAAGGTCAGCTCTAGGCGGGGGGAGGTATTAGCCAGAGCCAGGGTGACTGAGACGTCACCGGCAGGGGTGGTATTTATGACCTTTCACTTTGCCGAGAGCCCGGCTAATCTATTGACCAACCCGGTAATTGACCCTGTAGCCAAGATACCGGAGTATAAGGTCTGTGCGGTTAGGGTGGAGAGGGGTCTATTCTGACTATAATCTCTCTCCCCTCTACGTGCCTATTTATTGCTTGCCTTCCCCATGACTGTGATAAACTAATGTAGGGCTTTATTTTTGGTGTCTTGATGGAACGGGAGAAGGAAACGCTCAAGTATAGAATAGCCAGTAGCCATCCTGTGCAGCAGAAGCATCTTATCCTTGAGGAAACGCCGGGGCTGACCGTTGACCAGCTTGAAAGGGAAGGCTTTCACTTCGGTGAGTGGCTTTACACTGAGGCATCGACTCCGTTTCTTCGTGGGCTTATCGCTTATATTGATGAAGCCGAACTGAGGAAAGAGACAGGCTTCGGCTACTAGTAGCCTAAATCCCTGTCGCCAGTTGTCATATTTAGATACAGGCGAAGGTGAGGGAAAGGTTTTGAGCATATTGAACACCTTGAGAGGAGTGAAAAATGAAGGCAATGGTGCTGAGGGAAATTTGCCAGATTAAGGTTGAGGGAGGGGCGAAGCCGCTAGAACTAGCTGATTTGCCAGTTCCAAAGCCCAAGCCAAAACAGGTTCTGATTAAGGTTTTAGCCTGCGGTGTTTGCCGAACCGAGCTTGACCAGATAGAAGGCAGGATTGCCCCGCCCAGACTGCCGATAGTTCCGGGTCATCAGCCGGTGGGGATAGTTGAGGCTCGGGGAGTGGAGGCAACCAAATTTGAGATTGGCGACCGGGTTGGAGCCGCCTGGATATATTCCAGTTGTGGGCAATGTAAATTCTGCCAGAAGGGTGAGGAAAACTTATGTGAGCAATTTAAAGGGACTGGCTGTGACGCTGACGGTGGCTATGCTGAGTATATGGTAATTTCCGAGGACTTTGTTTACAAAATTCCGCAAGGGTTTACTGATTTGACCAAGGCGGCGCCTCTAATGTGCTCAGGGGTAATTGGTTATCGCTCACTCAGGCTTACCGGGATGGAGGATGGCAAGACCTTGGGTCTTTACGGGTTTGGAGCGGCGCACCATCTGGTAATCCAGATGGCAAATTTTAAGTTTCCTAATTCTAAAAAATTTGTTTTGAGCCGGAATCCGGTGGAAAGAGAGTTAGCCAGGAAATTAGGCGCTGACTGGGTGGGTGGGATTGAAGATAAAACTCCCCAAAAGCTGGATTGTGCCATTGATACCACCCCTGCCTGGAAGCCGGTAGTTAAAGCCTTGGAGAATTTGGAGAAGGGAGGAAGACTGGTCATCAATCTGATTAGAAAAGAGGAGATAGACAAAGAATTCCTGCTAAAACTGGATTATCCCAAGCATCTCTGGTTAGAGAAGGAGATTAAGACAGTAGCCAATGTGACCAGAAAGGATGCGGAAGAGTTCCTGGCTTTGGCAGCTCAGATGCCGATTGAACCCGAGATTCAAGAATTCAAACTGGAAGAATCCAACGAGGCGCTGGTTGAGTTAAAAGGTGGCAAGATTCGCGGGGCTAAAGTCTTGAGGGTGCAGGCCTGAAGCGCAACACTCCTCTTTACAGCTATGGATTTTTGGGCTAAAATGGATATGATTTTGGCGGGTGTAACTCAGCGGAAGAGTGCTTGCTTCCCAAGCAAGGAGCCGTGGGTTCGAATCCCATCACCCGCTCCACGAAACTGAGCGACGACCTACCTAATTCAAATAATTAAGCTCCGAAGAAATAAATAACTACTATCTACGATGAACATAATTGAGGTTGAGAGTCTGACCAAGCACTTTGGGCAGGTTACTGCGGTAGATAATATATCTTTTCAGGTGGGGAAGGGCGAGATTTTTGGTCTCCTCGGCCCTAACGGTGCGGGAAAGACGACCACCATCAGGTGTTTACTTACCCTGATTAAACCTACCTCGGGGACAGCTAGGGTCTGTGGTATTGATATACTGAAGAATCCGCAGCAGGTGCGGCAGATTTCTGGGTGTGTGCCTCAGGAGCTCTCGGTGGATGGCGAGCTGACCGGTTATGAAAACCTCCTTTTCTATGCCAAGCTCTTTCACATTCCCAGCGCGATACGGAAGAAGCGTATTGAGGAAGTCCTGGATTTCATGCAGCTTACCGACCGGGCTAATGACTTGGTTAAGACCTATTCGGGCGGCATGATGCGGCGGCTGGAAATAAGCCAGGTGATGATAAATCGGCCGCAGGCACTCTTTCTGGATGAGCTCAGCATTGGTCTTGACCCGGCAGCCAAGCGAGTGGTCTGGGACTATGTTATGCGTCTTCGGGAAGAATTTGACACTACTATTCTGCTCACTACCCATGATATGAATGAGGCAGACGAGCTCTGTGACCGCATTGCCATTATGAATGGGGGTAAGATAGTAGCGACTGGCTCCCCGGAGGAACTCAAGTTACGACTGGGCGGCGATGTAGTCTCGATTACCACCTCTAGCCCTGATTGCGCCCTAGTTCTTAGCGAGCTTGGCTACCAGTTACTTCCTCAATCCAGAGATAGCGTCTGTGACCTAGTGGTAAAAGAAGGGGACAGTGAGATACCACACATTCTGGAGAGGCTGAAAAGCAGGGGAATCACAACACAGTCAGTCTCATTGAAGCGAGCGACGCTTGATGATGTCTTTCTTCGGTATGCTGGCAAGCGTATTGGTGAGAGTGAAGCTGATTGGCAGCGTACCAGAATGATGCGAAGGACCTTGAGGAGGCGAGGACAATGACTATGGCGAGGTCAATAATAAACATCTTTACCATAACTGAGTTTGAATTAAGAAAACTGCGTCACGATTTTTCTGAAGTCTTCATGAGGGTCATTCAGCCGGCTTTGTGGCTCCTGGTTTTTGGTGAGGTATTTGCCAAAGTCTGCGTGCTACCCACCGGCAGCTATAGCTATCTCCAGTTTCTCACTCCGGGTGTTCTAGCTCAATCGGTCATCTTTGTCGCCATCTTTTACGGGTTAATGCTGGTCTGGGAGCGAGACCTGGGGCTACTTCACAAGCTTTTATCCACGCCTGCTCCTCGCTACAGCATCATTATTGGTAAAGCCCTTTCCGCTGGGGTGCGGTCTATCTTCCAGGCAGTGGTGGTCTTTGCTCTGGCACTAGTTATCCAAGTCCATTTGAACATAAACCTGGTTACGGTGCTTGGGGTGCTTGCTGTTATTGTACTCTCTGGCATGTGCTTTTCCAGTCTATCTATGTTCCTAGCATCGCTACTAAGGACGCGGGAACGGGTGATGGGCATTGGCCAGGTTATTACCATGCCCCTTTTCTTTGCCAGTAGCGCCATTTACCCTATTGACATCATGCCCGACTGGCTCAAGGTTGTGGCTCACATTAACCCCCTCAGCTATGTAGTTGATGCCCTACGGGCGATGCTGGTTACCGGGGATTTCAGCCATATACTGGTCGATATAGGGGCACTGGCGCTGGTGACGGCTATACTTATCGGGCTTGCCTCTATAGCCTTTAACCGCATCATCAGGTAGAGGGGTGAAATGACGGTCCTTCAACTAAGAGGCAAGTGACAGTCTCGCCATGTCTACTTATGGTGAGCTATACAGAGCAGGCCCGTTCTTAGACTAAATCTATCTATGCGTGTCTTAAGTATGTGGTGAAGGGCAATTAGTATCTTCCCCGTCTTCCTCCTCCCCCAAACCCACCACCTCTCCCGCCTCCGCCTCTACTGTCAGGGCGGGGGCGAGCCTCGTTAACATCAATCGTTCGGTCCTTTAGCACTTTCCCTTTGAGACCGGCAATTGCAGCTTGAGCTTCAGTCTTTGAGGGCATCTCAACAAATCCAAATCCCCTTGGTTGGCCACTATATTTGTCTTTTATAATACTTACGGATGTCACTTTCCCAAAGGCCATGAACTCCTGTTTCAATTCCTCTTCAGTCACCTCACGTGCTAAGTTCCCTACATAGATATTCATATTGACACCCCCTTAAATTGTTCTTTTGCTGGTTGTTCGTCGCTAGCTTGTTATGTCTTTGGCTCAACCCCGGAGTTATCTCCTGAGTCGTCGCCTTCGTCGAGCACTCATTTTTGCTTTCAGACGCACAGCTTCGCCCTTGGACAGGAAATAACGATGAGCTTTTGCCTCGCGCAGGATGCCACCCATCTGCACTACCTTCTGAAAGCGGCGCAACAGGGCATCCTGGGTTTCACCTTCACGTATGTGAACTTCCAACGACATAACGTTCCCACACCTTCTGCTGACACACATAGGTCAGGTACCTGACCTATGTGTGTCTTTGCGGCTAAGCTAGCATTATCTGCTCAGTCTAATCTTATTGTAGCAATCGCTACAATAAACCGGTCTACCTTCGCGAGGCTCAAACGGTACTTCGGTGTCTTTCCCACACTCGGCACATACCGCAGGGAACATCTGGCGCCGCGCCCTATAATTGCTATTTCCATAGCGCTCTGACTTCCTTGCCTGGCGGCATGAAGGACAACGTTTGGGCTCATTAGTATAGCCTCTTGATGCAAATTGTTCTTGTTCCGCAGCACTAAAAGTGAAGGTAGTCCCGCAATCGGAACATTGGATAGATTTGTCCGTAAAACTCATTGGATGACCTCCTCTCTTCCAAATTTTAGTTAGAGCTCCGGTCATCCAACACCTAAGTAAATGCAGGGTAATTTAAGTATGTAATAACCTGAACTAAAACTACTATGCTATATTATACACTAAAGGAACCCATTTTGCAAAATCTATGTTGTAGTCGGCAGGAGGCACTCTCTCCATCATGTCCCTAGCATAACTAATCTGGCTACTTGAAACACCAGGATGGCCATTGAAAAAGAGAGTACCAGTTGAAAGCCTATTGAAAAAGCTGTCCAGCGCCAATCCCTAGTTTCCTGGTGAATTACAGCAACTGTAGCGGCGCAGGGAATAAAAAGAACCTGAATCACTAGGAAGGCTAAAGCTGAAGCAGGCGTCAGCATTTGTTGCAATGCCTGAGTAAAGCCGGCTTTGCTTCCGCCTATTAATATACCCAGAGTAGCTATGGTGTTTTCTTTAGCAATAAAACTGGATAATAGGGCTACCATTAGTTGCCAATTAAGCCCCATCAGCTTTCCCAGGGACTGAAGCCATCTTCCAATCTGAGCCAGAAAGCTTTCTCCGATGCCGCCGGTGGGGAAACTGGACAACAGCCAGACCAAAACGGACACAACTAGTATGATTGTCCCGGCACGCTTGATAAAGGCTACTATTCGTTGCCAGGTGACTAACCCTATGATTCTGAGATTAGGCGAATGATATAATGGCAGTTCCATTATCAAAGCCGTCCTCTCACCACCAAGGACAAACCGGTTCATAATTAAACCTGAGATTACCAGCATGAGCAGGCTAAATATCATAATCCCTATCGAAACCAGTATTGCTTGGCTCCCAAAGAAAGCCGCGGCTATTAAGGTAACTACTGCCATCCTGCCGGTGCAAGGAATCAACGGCGTCAGCAATACTGTCAAAAGGCGAGCGCGCTCCGATTCTATGATGCGTGTTCCCATCACTGCCGGGACATTGCAGCCAAAACCTAAAATCAAGGGCAAGACCGACTTACCATGCAGCCCTATGAGATGCATGAACCGGTCGGTAACAAATGCCACCCTTGCCATGTAACCGGTGTCTTCGAGTATTGCCCAGGCAAGAAAGAAGAAGAACAATATTGGGATGAAGGTCAGGACTGTCCCCACACCGCTCAGAATGCCCTCACCCAGAAAGCTTGGCACCCATCCGGGCATAAAGTGGAGCGTATTATGTACTATCTCCCGCGTCCTCTCAATCAAACTTACCTCGAGAAAACGCTGTATTGGAACACCGATGCTGTAGACCAGCCAGAAAACGATACCCATAATCGCCACCAGAATGAGCAGGCCCAGTATTGGATGAGTCGCGGCGCGGTCAAGCCTCTCCGTTAGAGAGACTTGTCCTAGTGGTGGTTTTTCCTGGGCTACCGCTACTACTTTCTTGACCCACTCGAACCGGAGGGTGGCTATGGTTACCGCCGCAGACTCATTTTCCTTCAGAAAAGAATCCAGTGCCGACCATTGGGTCGGAGAGAGGCGCTGCCGTACCAACTTGCTAATCTGTTCATCACCTTCAAGCAGCTTCGTTGCTGCCCAGTGGCTTGGGTAAGGAGTAGTGCTCTCATCAGTTAAAAGCCCTTCAACATGGTCTATCACACTCTTTATCTCGGTATCGGCTTCTACATGTCTTGCTCCTCGAGACGGTATTGGCTGACTGGACTTGTGCTCAACCGCTCTTACCAGCTCCCTCAGTCCCTGGTTCCTGTTTGCCACCATTGGGATGACCGGTATGTTCAACGTTGATTCCAGAGCTTTGGAATCAATCTTCATTCCCTGCTGCTGGGCAACATCCGACATGTTAAGGGCAATTATTAACCGGGGTGCCAGTTCAATAAGTTCAGCGACCAGATACAAATTGCGCTCCAGGCTGGCTGCATTGAGGACAGCCACAACCACATCCGGATTTTCCTTAACCAGATAGTCCCGGGCAATTTGTTCTTCTGTAGAGTTGGCGGTAAGACTGTATGTGCCCGGCAGGTCAACGAAGTTCATGGTCAGGTTATCATGGCGCAGCACACCCGTTTTCTGTTCTACAGTCTTCCCTGGCCAGTTACCGACATGCTGGGAGAGGCCGGTCAATAGGTTGAAAACGGTACTCTTGCCCACATTGGGAGGTCCAGCAAGGGCGACGACAATGCTCTTTTTCCTAGGTTTCTCTAGCATGTACCTTTGTCTCTGGTAATGACTATTTTCTCAGCTATTCCTCGACCAAGGGCAACCTCGGTATCGTGAACCTTAACTAATACCGGACCACTGCCAAAGTTTTCTAGCATCTTCACCGGGCTGCCAGGAGTAAAACCCATGGAGAGACAACGTCCCAACATGCCTCGGCCACCCGTATATGACTTCACGATACCTGATTCTCCAGTAGCAAGCTTGGCGATGGTGATTTCCTCCACCTCAGTAGTTTTCGCCTCCGCAGTGACTGCCTTGGCCAGGAGAAGCGCCGCTCCCTCTTTTTTTAGCCATCGGCGTTCTCCGCCAGATTCCAGTTCAAGGGAGCCATCACTGTCTTTCTTCTCAATGGTCACAACCGTCCCCGGCCTTAGTCCCAAGCTGTCGATGTTTCTCAATAGCTTAGGGGACTCCTCGGCGACGGTCAGAATACACGCACTCTGCCCTGGTTCGAATTGTGAAAGGGGCATGATTTCCTGGTCTTTTATGTTTCCGTTCTCATCAGGAATAGGCTGACCGTGAGGGCAGGTATCAATATCACCCAAAAGGGAGGCTAGTTTCCTCTCCGTCTCCGGGGAGGTAGCATGTTCCAGACGGCAAGCCTCACGATGTACCCTATCCCATTTCACGCCGAGGATATCGGTCAAAAACCTCTCCCATAAGCGATGCCGCCTTACTACCGCCACCGCCCTTTCATTCCCCTTAGGGGTAAGTACCGCCCCCTGGTGAGCATTGTATTCTACCAGCCTCTCGTTCTGGAGTCTCCGTAACATATCAGTGACTGCTGGCAGCGAGACTTTCAAATCCTTAGCCAACATTGAGGTTGAAACCGGCATTTCTGTCTTCTGTCTTTTATAAATTGCTTCCAGGTACTCCTCTACTCTCTCGCTCTCCATTTTGGCCTCCAATAATTAAGCTGGCTTAATTTAAGCCAGCTTAATTATAACAAGTCGGCACAAGATAGGCAAGCAGAAATGTGATGGGTGGAATAAGTTCATACTGGTCGCTTGCGTGTGAAGCAAGCCCTTAATATACATTCAATGGGCAGTAGAGGATTTGAACCTCTGACCTCACGGATGTGAACCGTGTGCTCTAACCAACTGAGCTAACTGCCCAAGACTGAAGCTAACTCCTCTTGCCTCACAAAATTATATCACGCCACCAGTAACGATGCCAGTTTCTCAATGTCGTTTAAGCTTTCTAGCTCCTTGACAGTCTGGACGATGTGGTCTGCTTGTCTATGTGACATCACCACTGAGGCCAACTCGGTGAACTTATCCCGCAATTCTTTGCTGGTCATCGGGTTGGGAACAGTCCCCTTGGCGTACTCCACCCTTTCTTGATAGGTGGCACCGTTCTTTAGTTGTATTGTCACCTTTGCTGGGCAGTGCCCCTTGGTAATTTTTTCCATCTCCTCGTCAAATACGAACCTTACTCTTTTCGCCATGCTGCGTATTTGTGGGTCTCTTAAATTCTCTTCTGTATAGTCCTTGAACCAATTCCCGCCTTTCACCAGTCTTAGCGCAACGCCGAAGGCCCCGCTGAACTGCATACCAGTTATGTCCTCAGGTTCGACTATGGCGCCTACCATTTGCAGTGTTAAATTAGGTGCCCCTACTACTATCTCTTGAATCTCTTCTGGCGTAACATTGTGTTCCTTTACTATGCTGGAAACGCCGTCAATGGCAGCATGCTGTGCTGCGCAGCAACAGTATGGCTTGGTACCAGTCCATAATATCCTGAACTCCTTGCCCAGGTCTTTGGTAATCTCTTCCAGGAAATATTCATTAGCGTAGGCTTGGCAGAAGCCTCTTTCTCCTTCCAAGATGGTAGGGGGTCCGGTCAGTCCTCTCTGGGCGAGGAGGGCTGCCCTAATTCCTTTCTGGGAAGCAAAACCGCCGTGTAACCGCTTAACGGAGCCACCTGTTCGGGTGTATTCCATAATACCGCTTGGTTCACTGCCGGCTATCCCCAGTGCATCTAGTACCTGATGTTTGTCGAATCCTAGTATTTTACTGGTGGTGGCTACAGCGGCAAAAGGACCTAGCACTCCAGTGGGATGGTAACCCCTCTCAGCAAGTAATCGCATTGTGGCGCCTATTCTTATACCAACATCGTAACCGACCACTACCGCTAGTATGAATTCCTTCCCGCCTATCCTTTCCCTCTCACCAATGGCTAAGGCTGGGGGTACCACCACACATCCAGGGTGAAACCTGCCTACCAACTCCGTATCATCCATCTCGAAGCCGTGACCGAAGGTAGCATTGGCAAAAGCAGCGTCTTCAGCCATTACCTTACCGCCGTAATTGACTATAGTGCTTTCCTCTATGATACCCTTCTTGTCCTTAATGTACGCATATACTGCCTTGCTCCAAGGCATCGTAGACGAAGCCAGTTGAACCCCAAACTGGTCTAAGATTAAGTCCTTTGCCTTATCAATAACCGCGTGGCTTAGGTCATTATAGCTAACCTGCTCCACAAATTCGGCTAGCTGCCTTGTTTCTTCCACTTCTATCAAACCTCCCCCTACAGTTGTAGTGCCGCTTTGAAGCCCTCCTCGACGGCATCGGGTATTCGGCCAACCTTGGCGCAGTTACCTACTATATAGAGTTCAATGCCCAGCTTTTGGAGCTGGTCAGCCAACTCTCGGTTGGGCTTAGCCCCTAGCGCCAACACCACGGTATCTGCCTCGATGAGTTGCTGTTTACCTCTGTAGTCTACTATCACCCCCTGTTTGGTTATCTCCTTAGCAGTAGCCTTGGTAAGCATCTTCACCCCGAGGTCTTCCAGGCTAAAGAACAGGAGCTGACGGCTGGTCTTATCCATATCAGTGGCTACCCGGTCCAGCATTTCCACTATAACTACCTGGTTACCCTTTTCGGCTATGTACTCAGCCGTCTCAGCACCCACCTGTCCACCACCCAGAATGACCACCTTGCCCTCAGGAATCACCTCTTCCTTGAGCACCTGCCAGGCAGTAATCACCTTTTTCTTTTCTATACCCGGCAGGGAGGGCACTATGGGCTGGGCTCCACTAGCCACAACAACGGCATCAGGCTTTGCTTGCTTTACAATTTCAGGGGTGAGTGCTCTGGTCTCTACCTTTACCCCCAGCTTATTAATCTGCTCCCTCTCAAAGTCAGCGAATAATTTAATCTCAGCTTTGCCCGGGGGCACGCATGCCAGATTTAATTGCCCGCCCAGTTTCTCCTCCTCAAAAAGGTGCACCTTGTGTCCCCGGAGGGCAGCCACCCGGGCAGCCTCCATGCCAGCTGGTCCACCCCCGGCGATGAAAACTGTCTTTGGCTTGGCAGCAGGGGTAATTCTGCACTCTGCTTCCTGACCGGCAGCAGCGTTAACGGCGCATCTTAGATGGGATCTACCCTCCCTAACCTTGTCTCCGCAGTACATACAGGCAATACAATATCTAATTTCATCTTCCCGCCCCTCCCTTGCCTTTTTGGGCCATTCAGGGTCAGCAACCAGTCCTCTACATACGCCAATGAGGTCAGCCTTGTTCTGTTCTAAGATTTCCTCAGCTAATTGGGGGGTAACAATGCGGTTAGCAATCATTACTGGTATGGAGACTGCTGGCTTTACTGCCTCGGACAGATATACCAAGCAACCTCGTGGGACTCGCATAGGAGCTACTGGCGATAGGAAGTCACGTCGAGTTAACACCTCAGCGGCACCGATAGAAAGGCTTATGCAGTTGACGCCGGCTGCCTCTAGCCGGCGTGAGATTTCTTTAGTATCCTCTAAGGTCAGTCCACCCTCCATAGGCTCTTCGCCATTTAGGCGAACCATTATAGGAAAGTCTTCGCCTATCTTTTCCTTAATTTTACGGATTATCTCTAATAGAAAGCGGAGTCTGCCATTAAAGTCTCGCCCATAAATGTCCTGGCGCTGGTTAGAGAGGGGAGAAAGGAACTGACCGATCAAGTACATGTGCGCTCCGTGCAAGGAAAGTAGGTCGAAGCCAGCCTCTTTGACCCTCCAGGCAGCCTGGGCAAACTTATCTTCCAACTCCTCGATTTCCTCAATCCTCAGCTCTCGTGGCACTACATAGCCAGTCACGGGGTGAGGTAGGGCAGAAGGAGCCACCGGCAACATGCCCCGGCTGACCAGTAATTGACCATTATCTACCCTGCCTGCTCTTCTGCCGCCATGACTTAAGTTCAGCCCGGCTTTAGCTCCTCCCTCTTTAATAGCTTGGGCCAAACGGCGTAGCCCAGGCAGATATTTATCGTCATCTATAAGCAGATCCTCATAGATGTGATGTCCGACTGGGGAATCTATGATAGCATCCTCCACGACGATAAGTCCGACGCCTCCCCGGGCTCTTTCCCCATAGAAATCTATCATGTAGTCGCTGACAAATCCTTCTTTAGGGAAGTTGGTGGTTACGGGTGGCATTACTATCCGATTAGGTACCTCTAGCTTGCCTAGTTTGCACGGTTCAAACAATTTAACATACTTCATGCCTTCGTTACCTCCCAAAGACCAATAATCAGAGCCCCGGGAAAAAGATTACCCCCAGCAGTTTTTCATTCAGTGACAAAGCCGCCCGCTGAGTTTGGTGAGGTTATGTAACCCAGTGCTTATCCTTGACGCCAAAACAATCCCCCCTCGCCAGCATGGGGCAATCGTAACAGTGTCTTGTTCGTGTTTCAGGTAACTTAGCCCCTTTTGATTGCTCAGCGTATTCAATGGCCTTTTTAACTTGGTCGTCTTCTCCCTTAATAGCCAAAACCACTGCACCCTCAGCCCCCCCTATTCCACCTGCTGCAATAGGAACGGCAGTGGCACCAGTGAGGATTCTAATAGCCTCTACTTCTGTTACCACGATTCCTTCCACGGGCAATAATCCACAGGGGAGACCCATGGCGTACGAGTACTCTCTCCGTCGCGCCACTTTAGATATTTCCTTTATCTGGCCGGGTATCAGTTTCTCCAGCCCAACCGCAAAAATCATCTTATATCCTTTTTGCCTCGCCCCAGCCATGGCCACAGCGATACTTCCCCCGAACTCCTCTGAGGGGTTACCAATCAAAACACCTGCTTTCCCCTCCATATCAATAGCGTTTGCCCCCTTTATATAGACACTGTCAGGGGTCATCTCCTCGATTAAATCGCCAAGCCTCTCTTTCCAACTAAACTTGCCTTGTCTGAGAATCCAGTGAAATAGGTAATTCCTGGGATCGCGAAGGGCTGATTTTTCCTCAGGCATTGTCATTAAGCCTTCCAGTATAACCCCTAGCTCGGTACACTCACCCTTAGGGACCGTGATGCCACAACTCCACACCTCGGTTGGTGGCCTATGGCCAGTCAGCTCTTGGAAGACGAAGAAGGTGGTGCTACAGGGATGCATAAGTATAGTCCCCTTTTTGGCTGCGTTCTTGACCTCCTCCATTTGCACAACCGCTTTACCGATCAGCTGCTTTGACTCCGTAGGAGTCAGTGTTACTTGAGCAAGCATTCTTTCTACCTCCTTAAAACTTTGTCTCTAGAATACTACTTTTTTACACTCAGCTTGTCAAAAAATTGAGCATATCCCTCATGCTCCACTCTGAGCTAGTACCTTTGCGTAATCACTTTGTAACGCCTGCACTTTAGCAATTTGGGCTGGCGAAAACCACTTCCCCAGGTCTATTTTGTCAACAAGGTAATGGGGGCGCTCGAAGGCCCATTTCCCAGCAAATGGCACTGTGGCGTCAAATCCCATGCCCCCGGGAAAGCGATATTCACTCGCTTGTTTAGCATCCATTCTAACTCTTTCTATCGGCATGAAGGCACGGCCGGTGCCGGGGTAACCTCTCACTATGTCCGTGTCTGGATTGACCCTGGTGAGTAAGGCCCATAGAACATCATCCGTACTGTAGATATCTATATCTTCGTCCACCACTACTACCCAATACAGGCCTTGCCTAGCGCCAAAAGCAGCCGCAATCAAATTCTTGATCCATAGGTCATCCTCACTACTCTTCTTACTAACTTGAAAGATTACACCGTTCCGTCCCATGATAGGTGTCCATATATTTACATCTATGACAAGACCCGGTATAGTCCGCTGTGCTAACTCATAGAAGGCAGCCTCACTTCGCCAGTTTAGCAAAATGACACCTTCAAACGAGTCGGCAAGCGGCGTGTAGAAAATCGGCTTATCCGCCCTATGAGTTATTGCTGTAGCCTCAAATTTCCAGGTACGTCCGGCTCTTCCCATGTATCCTGGCCACTCCGGGAAAAAAGGGGCTACTCGAGCTATGCCCAGCTTCTCAGACTCCTCAGTTTCCCACATCTTCTGTGACGCATCGATATAGCCTTCAATGACCCACTCCGAGTTAGCCACGGCATAGGCATCTACTGTCTTAGCCTTGCAGATATTAACCGGAGACCCCTGGAGCCCTCCGGCAAAGGCGAGGTCATCGGCTCCCACATGAATTATGGGAGCTACCCGTGCGCCACCAGCGGCTACGGCGACGGCAGGTGGTGTGCAAATATTGATTGTCATGGGTATCTTTTGTCCTTCGTATGCCACGATGCTATTTCCCAGGTGACTCCCCCGGCCAGCTAACAAGGTCGCCCAATTTTTCCCTCGAAAATGTATTCTGTTGAAAGAAATATGGAACGCATTTTGAAAATACTTTCCGCCAATCAAATTATTGCCGCTCCCCAGGATGCGCCCGCCATCTTTCTCAGTGCTCTTAATCATGGGCAAGGTTGCCATCACATCAATGTCCTCAGTTATGACGACCTCCTGGCAGGGGGCATCCTTTACTACTCTCGGTGGTAGGGGATTCTTCATTGCCTCCAGACATTTGAACTTTATCTTCTTCGGGTCAGCTATACCAAATATCTTGGCAGTTCTATCACTTCTGGAAAAGACATTACCTATATCCCATACTCCTGGGTAGCCCTTAATGTTCTTGAAGAGTAGGGCTGGGCCATTTTCGAGTGCCTTTTCTATGGCCGCAATCTCATATATCGGGTCTACTTCACCATCGACTACTAGGATCTCATCCTCTTTCTCTAGGAACTCTATGGTGCTCCTCATGCTAGTTATGTCCTTCTGGGCCATGGTATCACCTCCTTTGCTCTGGCCAATAAAGTCTGCGACTCTGCTCTTTGAGCTCAGCTCGGAAATCGGGATGAGCTAGCGATGTGAGTGCCTCTGCCCTCTGCCTTATTGACTTGCCCTTCAGTGAGGCAACGCCGTACTCAGTGACGACATAATCAACACAGTTACGTGGTACGGTGACCGGCGTTCCCGCGGGAAAGATAGGAAGAATGCGAGAGACCTTGCCTCCTTGAGCGGTCGAAGGGAGCACGGTGATGGAACGTCCTCCCCTTGATAGCCAAGCCCCAACGACAAAGGCAAGCTGACCTCCGGAGATACTTCGGATACTTGTTCCCAAGCCTTCAGCAGTAATCTGTCCGCTGAGGTCTACAGCAAGGGCCTGATTTATGGTGACCATATTATCATGGGCAGCGATGACTCTGGTGTCCTCAAGATATTCGACGTCCACCAGCTGAAATAGTGGATTGTTACTGGCCCATTCCATCTCCTCCCTGGTTCCACCCCCCAAGGTAGTCACTGTAACCTTCCCCTGGTTTATCGTTTTGTATTTCCCCGTGATTATCTCCTCACGAACCAGGGCGATGATACCAGGGGTGGTAGCTTCAGAGTGATAACCGATGTCATGTTTATTATCCAAAAGGCCAAGCCGAACCAGCGGTTCAGTAGTTCTCCCCACGCCTATCTGAATAGTATCTCGGTCGTGAACAAGCTCCGAAACATAGCCACAGATATCTTTTAGGTACGGTGCTGGTTCCTTGACCTCCCTGCCAGCTAAAGTACCCGTCCCTGGTTCAGCTCCTGATGTGATATGTTCCACAAAGTAGTCTATGTCTGAAACATGGATATAATTATCACCATAGGTTCTAATCAAATTCTTGTTTACCTCAGCGATTACCAGCTTACCCTTCTCTTTTGTCTTTTGAATATCTCTCTTCTTACTCCAGAGTGATTGCCCAAAGCTGCAAAATCCATTTTTATCGGGGGGAGATACCTCAGTTAGGAGAATGTCTAGCTCCTCACCCCACACCTCCACTGAGGCTTGAAAAGGGATGAAGGTACCAAAGTTAAAATCACACCTTCTCTCATCTAGCATTTGCTGACAGGTGGCTGTGGGAAACTGTACCGTGACTTCGAAAGAATCCTCCCAGCCCTGGTCATACCAACCGAAGTCATAGCCAGGGGAGGGGAGAAAAACCCTCACTCCTCTTAGCTCCTCCTTTCTAGCAGCAATGGCCAACCCAATAGCGAAAGCCTCCCTGCCTGTAGTAAAAGCAATTCGGTCGCCTGACTTAACCAGCTTAGCTGCTTCTTCGGCACTGATTAGCTTCCTTGCATACTCTTCTTGCCACTGCTTCATCATTCACCTCCATCTATCAGGAATCAACAATATATTAGACGGAACCCCCCTCACGGAAGGCGTCTCTTCCCTTATAGCCTTTGGTAACCCCTTTATCCCTTCTGGCTTTGAAGAAACTGTACTCGTCCTTTTCCCAATGCATATTCGTGGCATAGGAATGGAATATGCCCTGTTGGATAAACGACGATAGCAACCCTAGGGCATCGTATGCCATGTAACGCGCCGCTTTCCCAATGGCGATCCCATCTCGGGGAAGCCGCCCTAACATTTCAGCTAGGCTGTTGACCTCCGCTTCTAGCCTGTCAGCCGGAACTACCTTATTCACCAGGCCAATCTGGGCTGCTTCCTTGCCATCAACACGTCTTCCGGTGGTCATTAGATCCATAGCCCTCTTCAATCCTATTGTCATAATGATTATAGGCAATATGCCTACTCCTACACCCCCAAGCCATACTTCAGGGTGCCCAAATTGAGCATTCTCAGCCGCTATTGCCATATCGCAACACTCCACTAATATCAATCCCTCTGCCAAACAGTGCCCATGTACTTGGGCAAGGGTTATCTTGGGGAAAAGGAATATCCTCCTTAGGCTTTCATCAAAATGTAACCGGTCTACTTTGTACCTGATTCTTTGATTCGGACGCTCTCCCTTATCTGTCATTCCATAGACATAACCCACCTTAGTTAGGTCATGCCCGGCACAGAAATCAGGCCCAGCGCCTCTAAGAATTACTACCTTTACTTTGTCATCATTCTCGGCTTCGGTAAGTGCGTCGTGCAGGTCGTCAGTTATACCTCCCTGCCCGCGGAAGTCCAGTGCATTCCTCTTTTGAGGCTGGTTCAACGTTATTCTGGCTATGTATCCAGTTCTCTCATAAAGGACAGCTTTGTATTCTGTTTTTAATTTAAATTCCATCTTCCCCCCTTTCTTACCGTTGGTCTTATTTGATCTAAGCTCCCATAGACCTCCTTATATTCTAATCGCACACGTATCAAAATATCAAAGGCCTTACTCAAAAACTCCCGAGACAAGGAGTTCAGTAAACTCCTCATCAGACATGCCCAACAGTTGTTTGCAGACGTACTCCGTATGCTCCCCGAGACAAGGGGCTGGCATCCGAGGTTTAGCCGGGCTTTTACTCAGCTTAAACGACTGTCCGGGATGCATAAAGGAGCCTATCTCCTTGTGGTCTAGAGTCCAAAAATGACCTCGGTGGGCCAGCTGAGGATCTAGGCAGACTTCTTTGGCATTTTTGACCACGCCCGAGGGCACCCCAACCGATTGCAGCAGGTTCACGACCTCCTCAGCAGCAAGGTTTACTGTCCACTCTTCAACAAACCGGTT
>Ga0315312_1001596_pt1 | contig 17262 bp, 15 predicted proteins | sample TDP7_MG_FD_203629 | JGI IMG/M metagenome (GOLD analysis project Ga0315312, IMG submission 203629) | Freshwater sediment microbial communities from Lake Towuti, South Sulawesi, Indonesia - TDP7 | ecosystem: Environmental > Aquatic > Freshwater > Lake > Sediment | place: Indonesia: South Sulawesi... | reverse complement strand
CCTGATGCGGCGCCCGGTAACAGGGAGCTTCGGCTGCGAACCTCAGCCGGCCTGACAAATCCTATGGTCTTCCAGGTAGGGCTGCTGCCGGAAATCCGTGAGCTGGAGCCCAACAACCGGCAGGCATATCCGGAGCTACCCAACCTGCCAAAGGCGCTCAATAGTTCGACTTCGCTCACCACAAGTCTACCGAAGGAAAAGCCCCTCGATCTACCCGTTCTGTTGAATGGACAGATTATGCCAGGAGACGTCGATCGTTTCCGCTTCCGTGCGCAGCAGGGACAAAAGCTCGTGATAGAGACGCAGGCCCGCAGCCTGATCCCGTATCTGGCCCACGGAACATTTTCGATTTTCGATTTTCGATTTTCGATTTCTAAATTGTAAATAGGAAATTGTAAATTGGAAATTTCTGAGGACCCGGTCCTTTTCTACCAGATTCCAGAAGACGGCCAGCCCGCCAGTCGTAAGGCGGGCCAGTATGAGCTTGCGATCCACGATTCCATCTATCGCGGACGGGAGGATTTTGTCTACCGAATTGCCGTGAGCGAGCAACCTTTTATTACGCAGATGTTCCCGTTAGGTGGTCGGGCGGGCGTTAAAACCGTCGCCTCTGTTGCCGGCTGGAACCTCCCCGAGACTGAATTAACATTAGATACTACGACTGAACGAGTTTCGTTGGACGTTGACGAGGGACCCCGCTTCGCGGGAACCCAGGCTCGTAACGAGCCTCGAAACCGGTTGACGAGACTTGGGTACATTCTGTATGCCGTGGATACACTGCCTGAGTACACTGAAACCGAATCCAACGACAGCACGAGGAATGCACAGGTAATCGACCTGCCGATAATCATCAACGGCCGCATCGACCAGCCCAAAAGAATGACCCTGCCATGGTGATGGCAGGGTTAATCAAGGTTAAGCCCTGCGACCACGTCGCAGGGTTTCATTTCACGTATTCCGGTTTAAGGGGCGCGCTGGCGATAAAGTCGTGGCCGAAGTCTATGCTCGCCGATTGAATTCTCCGCTTTCCTCCGTGCTGCCCCTTTAATTTACTATTTTCTATTTAATATTTACAATTGAACAATAATAAATAGTAAATAATAAATCATAAATTAGTTCTGGCCGAACTGCCGAGCAGTGGAGCTTACTATGTGCATCTGGCCGATTCGCAGAATCACGGAGGCCAGGAGTATGGTTATCGTCTGCGCATCGCTGCTCCGCAGCCTGATTTTGCGCTCCGCGTGACGCCCTCCAGCATCAGTGTGAACGCTGGGGGCGTTGTTGTGGTCTATGTATACGCGTTGCGGAAAGATGGGTTTGACGGCGAAATCGAAGTGGTGGCCAAAGATTCATCCGCCGGTTTCAAGCTGGCCGGCGGGCGGATCCCAGCAGGACGCGATCGCGTCCGCATGACCCTGACGGCGCCGCTGGCAGCACCTGAGCAGCCGGTCGCCTTGAATTTGGAAGGTCGAGCGACAATCGGCGATTCGATGGTCAGCCATCCAGCCGTTCCCGCAGAAGATATGATGCAGGCATTTCTCTACCGACATCTGGTGCCGTCGCAGGAATTGCTGGTCTTTGTCCAGAAATCTAAATGGCGTGTGAACGAGTCTCGTTGGACGTTGACGAGTCTCGTAACGAGCCTCGAAACCGGTTGACGAGACTTGGGACTTTGGTTTGATGGGAGTCCTCGAGGCATTCAGGGAGTTTACGCCAAAATCCCTGCAGCCTTCTACGAAAGCAGAAGCGGGGGCTGCGAAACGCCGTACTTCAATGGGTATCTTTCCAGCCATCCCCATTGAAATTGTGCCCCCGTGAGATAGCACTGCGGCTTCTCACGGGGCTATCGAATGCCATACTTATTCATAAGGGCAAGCTCAAGCCTGCGAAGATCGCTAATTGAAAGAACGTTGTTGTACTGATAAAACTCTGCGATCTGCCCGGCAAAGTTGCCCTCGCCGCTGCTGGTTCCATCGTGGAACTTCGTTCCCCCTTCTTTATGGCCGAAAGCACAATCGTCAGAGTGATTGTATAGCTGCGAGCCGGCGACGCTGCCAGAGCTTACGCCATTGACAAATCCTTCAAATGTGCCGGCGTTGGCGTTCAATACGGCTGTCGCTACGTACGCGGTGTTGGCCGAAACAGCGGCATTTCGGCCTGTCGGCCCCCACTGCGTCTCATTCTCCCCCAGATTCCAGCCGTTGATGTACAGCTTTCCGCTGTCTATATAGAAGTTCAGGCCCCGTGTACCGCCGCCTTGCTCCCAGATAACCTGGCGGTTCGCTGTCTCGCTGCCGGTTTTGAAAACAACCACCAGCGTCTTGCTAGAATATGGGCCGCCCGTGTTGATGTCCTGGCTATCGGCTACATCCAGATGCTCGCCAGTTCCATCAAATTCTATGGCCGGTTCACCATTGATAGCCGATAAGACCAATTTTGGCCGGTCCTTTTTTACCAGATCCTGTTTGGCGTTATTGTTTTTGGCCTGGTCTTGCCAGTTGCTAACATCGCCCCTAACGGTAGAAACTCCAACACTGGCCAGCAGTTTCATTACCGGCTGGATGCCTGCACTGGCAGAGACTTGGTCAGAGTAAGCAGATTCGTATCCAAAAGTATCTACTGCAGAGACCACATAGTAGTAGGTTATACAGTTAGCTGCGCCGGTGTCCAGATATTGCGAACTGGTCAAAATGCGTGGATTGAGCCTGATATAGCCTGAGCCGGGTCTAAGTGAACGATATACATTGTAACCCACCAAGTCAGCTTCGGTGTTGTCGTTCCAAGTAAGCGAAATCTGGTTATCACCGGGTGTGGCGACCAGATTTGTCGGAGGGGCGGGCTGAACACCTAACAGCCAATTTGCAGCTATAACTGCATAGTCAGTGAAATCCACACTTCTATCGTCCGTCTGATCGGCTCCGCGGCACCAGGCATTGCGGGCATCACAGACGCTGTAGAGCCACTGAGTGACAAACTTTTCCAGGTCGAACACATCTACGTCGTTGTCAAAATCCAGATCGCCCGGCCTTGCTACGAAGATGTCCAGACAATCGTAGTTTGAGCTGCTGCCATCAAAAGCAGTCAGGCATAAGGTGTACTGGCCCCATTGTGAGAACCAAGCGGTGGTATCAACGGCACTGCTGTCGGCGAAAGTAACCTCACCAGGGCCGGCAAACTTAGTCCAATTCGTGGTTACTCCAATCGGAGAACTTTTCGGGTCAGCCGGGTCGACTTTTGGCAATCCGTCATCGGTGACGGTAGCATCCAGATATACTTTCGCCATAGGATAAATTCTCTGGTCGTCACCGGCATTTACTCTTGGTGGATAGTTTGTCCCTACGAGGCACTGAACTATTCCGTTTTTCAGCGAAAGATAGAGTCGGCCGTTGGCGGCTGCCATGCCGTCCCAAACGGGTGGGGATTCAAGGTTGTATTCAGCAAGCTTTTTTCCATCGGAGGCGGACACGGCCCATAACAAAGCGCCGCGCTGGCCTTCCAGAGCAGCGTCTTGCTCGGCCAGCTTTGCAGGAATATTTGGGTCGATAGCAGGGTTGGCCCAGTAGTCGAACGCCTGCTCCTCATTGACCACATCCGGCGGGCCTGCAATAAATAGTGTTCCCTCGGCGTTGCTCGGGACAGGCTTGTCGGCCAAGACCATCGAGTGAACCAGAATCGGCATCGTTTTGTCGGTCCAGTGGTACTCGATACTCTTGCTCGCCGGATTCTTCTCGGCACAGAAAAGGTGATATTCCAGCGGAGTCGTCCATTTGAAGTATTGCGGCTGTCGCCCAAAGCCGTAGACGCGTGTATTACCAATTGTCATAATCCGTCCAGATGGCGCGTAGGCCCCGGCTCTGTGATAGCCGCCAGCTCCGGAAGCCCATTTCCTGCCCCAGACCCAATACGTCCGGTGCATGTAAGTATCATCCAGAAAACCAGTTGGACAGAACAAATGCATCCCCACGCCATACTGTTGCGAACCCTGCTGCTCATTGTTAGCCGAGTAAGGTGGGATTTCTTGCCGATTGCCCTGCAGGTCAAACCGCTGCGAATGCATATAGATATATTGCCCATCGCTGGACAAAATGTCCGGCAGTGCAACAGGCATATTCAGCCCTTTGACGTGGATTTGCAGGTTTTGGCCGGTTTCCGGATCACGGTCGTCAAGAACGACTTCATAGAGCTTATTGCCAGTTACCGCGTCGAGCTTCAGGAGGCGTAAGCCGCCATCCAGGAACATACTCCTGCCGGCAACGCAGTAAACCGTATCGTTGAGGATAAGCACACTGCCGGGCACCGGCCAGACCGATTCTAATTGTTCAAACCCTACCATTCGCAGGTCCTGTGGCGCTGCCATGTGTCGCCAGATGAGCTTTCCATCTGTAGCGCCAAGACAATACACCCAGCCATCGGCGCATCCGAAAATGACCCTGCCCTTATAGATGCTCGGCGGAGAATCCACTCGGCCGCCAGCAGTGTAGCTCCATAATATCTGACCGTTGTCTTCATTTAGAGCATATACAGTGTGCAGGTCCACCGATGCAACATAAACCTTTCCGTTGGCAATCACAGGACTTGTCAGTTTGCCCGAAAGCCTCGTTTGCCATTTGACTTTCAAATCCGCGGGCACAAGTGATTGAATATACCCGCTGCGATTTGGGTCATAGCGATAGGTAGGCCAATCCTCCGCACCTGGCGATTCTGCAAGCGGCTGGCCGTAAGCTGGGCCTCGCTGCAGCCGTTCGTCTTCTGTCTTCTGTCCTCTGTCTTCTGACCTCTGGAGTTCTGGAGCCACCGCGCAGAATCCAAACAGCTTGGACTCAAAATAGCAGGCACAATCATGCGGCGGTGTATAAATCAGGCCGTTGGCGGGTACTATCCCGTAAAGACAGCCGCCGCGAATCCAGTGGTTAATCTCCCAGTGCCGTGTTCTGGGATCAATGAACTCGATACCCGTTCTTGACGTCAGAAGGTACTGGCTTGTTGCTTTGGCCCGATAGCACCTATGATGAAACCAGTAAGTCTCAACGTCGGGCGGGAATTCGCTTTTGACTTGACCAGTTTGCGGATCCCATCCCGTGAAGATGCCCGAATGGCCGCCACCCGCGACTGCTCCCACCCATGCCAGTCCATCAACGACCAGAAGGTCGTAGGGACTATTGTGTCCGGTAGGCGCATGGTTGTCCGTCCACAATATATCGCCGGTCCGGGCTGACAGCGCTGTCAGGGTTCTGCTTGTGTCTCCTCCTTCGAATAGGACAACATCATTATACACTACGAGCGTCGAGCCAAAGTTAGTTGGCATAGAGGACATTCTTGCCACCATCGAGGAACGCCACTTCTGTAGGCCGGTTTGGCGATTCAGGCAAACGACCCTCTGGCCATCGTGAAAGAACACACGTTGCCGGTCGGCCGCCAGCGAAAGAGGAGTCACAACATATCGCTTCTGCCATAGAACCTCGCCTGTGTCTGCCTGGATGGCCATTATCCAGCGATTTGTCTCATCCCAAGGCCATTCACTTGCCACTTGGCTCTTGGCATTACCTATAGTCCGGTGGATCGGTCTGTATTCGTTCCAGGTAGTTGTCGGTGGTGTATCCTTAACCACTAGGAAAAGAACACCTTCCGAGAAAATCACTTCCTCTGTCATTTCTGTGTCCGGATAGGTCCAGATAGTCTCGCCCGTTGCCGCGTCAAGCGCAGAAATCGCAGTCCCATCAAGTCCGAGCGTGACGTAAACCCGCTCGGCCACGGCGACCAGCCGGCGCGGAAGCAAAGCCGGGCCGCTCTTGAAAGGCCACAGTTGAGTCATCCATGATGCAATCGGCCGCTTCCATAGAATAGTGCCATTGAATGCGTCTCTTGCAATGAGGAACCACTTCGATGGCAGTTGAATAGAAGCACGTGAGCCTTCATCGAGGATGTAAAAGATCCTCCCGCTGGCTGAAACGCAAGCGCTGGTGCTGGCCATGTGGTCGTGATGCCGCGACCATCTGGGGCTTGCCTGCCATTGGAAGCGGCGCGGTGGGCCGACAACTAAATCTTTGGCCACAGCGTTGTTGCTTGCGTCATGCAGATAATGTGTCCATTCGTCAATCTCGCCAGGGCGAGGCTTGAATGTCTTGGTCCACGTACCAGCCTGCTTGATATAAGCTACGCCGTTGGGACATAACACCCGCATCACTTCGGCCATAGAAACCGTGCTGAGGTTCTCAGATACCACCAGATTAACAAGATTATCGATATATGGCAGCTTGCTATCTCTGAGCTGGTCAACCGAAACCTTACCGTAAATATTGAGTGACTGGATATACTGTCGGGCTTTTTCCACGTTCTGTGCGTCTGTGTCCAGACCTTGAACCAGATAGCTGTCATTTGTGCGTAGAGCCGCTGTGAGCTTTCCATCCCCGCAGCCGATGTGGACGATTAGGCCGCCTTTCACACCGCTGGCGTCCAAGATATTCTTGGCCTGCTGCTCTTGCGCGGTCTGCTGAGCTTTTGTGCTTGACAAGATGCAGACAAGAGCCAAAAGACATGTAAATGTGGTAAATACTCGGTTTTGCTTTTTCACGGGTGTTCCTTCTTCTTTCACAAGAGAAAGTCTTCCCTTTGCGCCCTATTTTCGTCCGGTTATTATTTGTTCTTGCGTTTTTTGTTCTGTTTTTTTTCCGGCGTGCTGGCTCGGAACTTGCGCAGCAGCGGGTCATCTGGTCCTGGTGCCGGCTTATCAGTGAGGATTTCTGCGAACCTTTTTCGGGCAGCAACCACTTCTGGCTCATTTGAATCAGTAACGTCCCTATATCCTGTTCCATCGCGGCTGTTGCCACAATCATAAAGTTTGCCATCGCCCTCCAGGAGCCAGCGCTTATCGCGCAGCATACGTTTGTCAGCGAGATAGCTGAAAATCCATTCGCGCGGCTTATAAGATTTTCCGAGCAGAAGCGGCGCGAAGCTATGTCCATCAATGACATATCCTTTGGGCAGCTCCGCTGCTGCGAGCTCTACAAGCGTCGGAAGTATATCGGACAAATCAACTAATTCGTCACACGGGTCGATGCCCTTTACTAGCCCAGGACAATTAACGATCATTGGTACTCGACAGCCGATTTCCTTAGCCTGCCCTTTTCCTTTTCCACCGGTTCCGTTGTCGGTAGTAAAGAATATAACAGTTCTTTCCCGAAGGCCGAGGTCATCCAACGCTTTGACTATACGGCCGACGAGTTTGTCCATATACTCCACGTCGGCTTTGAAGTTCTCCTGGCTGTGGCGCATTTTATCTTCCTTCGTGGTGAGCGAATCAGGGGTAGGATAGTGGGGGGCATGCGTCAGGCACATCGTATAATAAAGTAGAAACGGCCCACCTTTGTGGCGCTTCATAAAATCGATCAGAAAATCTGTGTGTATATCCGGGCCATAGTCATCAGGGTTGGTCGGCAGGTATTGTCCATTTTTAAGGATGCATGGATGCCAGTATCTTGAAGGCTTTCCAGGTTGTTCGTAGGCGCCTTTGTGAACAACACCCTTGGGAAGATAATTTTCGTAGGCCCAGATGCAAGATTCGTCAAATCCGTATTCTGTCTGTGTGCCGAATAGCTGCCATTTACCGGCGATTGCCGTTGCGTATCCTGCTTCTTTTAGAATTTGTGCGAAGATTTTATTGTTCTTGCTGAGCGGCTCCGGCACCTTCATATTATTATGGTACCATCTTGTACGAAAGCCGTATCGGCCGGTCATAATCTCCGCACGCGTAGGACTGCAAAGCGGAGTGCACCAGCATGTTTTGAACATTACGCCACCTCTGGCGAGGGCATCGAGGTTCGGCGTTTTGTGCTTTTGATTGCCATAGCATCCAATCTCACCTGCTGAGCAGTCGTCCGCAAGGATGACTATCAGGTTAAGCTTCTTTTGTTCGGTTCTACCGAACGCGCGATGTGGCCAGAGTGACGCCACGGAACTCGTAGCTGCAAGGGCCAAAAAATCGCGTCGTGTAATAGTATTGCTGAAGTTCTTCTGCTTCATTGCTTTACTCCCATCTCCAATTTTATTCGGTTCAGATGACGCAAGATTTCGCTCAACCTATATTACCAAATTTGCGTCGGTAATTCCAATAAAATCGCCCCATTATCGAGGTTTAGGCAAGGGCTGATTACTCTTGAGCTCAAACAGCGCTTTTATTTCGTCCTCGGACAGGGCACGGTCGTAGATGCGTACATCGTCGATAATGCCTTTAAATTCTCTGCCTATCGTGACATCTAAATCGCTGCCGGTTTCAATCGGCCACATGTCCAAAAGGCCTATGTCATGGATTTCCGCCAAAGTGCCGTCCTTATAGAGCGTAACATCATCGTGGAGATTCGGCAGGTCGGAATCGTGAACCACTGCTGCGACATGATGCCACGCATCGTCGTCGGTCGCAGCGTTAATATAGAGGTACCCACCGTTGGGCGTCACGCCTACGCGGCCTCTGATGAATCCGAATATCCACATTTGGCCATAATCATTGAGGCCCCAAGATATGATTTCTCCCTTTGAGGTTGTTGTTTTGAGCCAGGCCGACACGGTTCGAGGCCGAGTGCCAGTGACGCCCTTATATTTGGTTATTTGTATGTAATCATCACTGCCGTCAAGGCTGAGTGCTTTGCCGATTTTGCCTGAGACCGTATTTTTATCAAACGACAAGCCGCCTTTGAGCGTGCCCTTACGGCCATGCTTGGATGAATCTGCGGCGGTTTCTCCTGAAGTCTCGTCAAACTTCCACCAGCCGACAAGATTCGGATCTGTGTCCAGGGTTAAAGCCTTTTCTTTCTCCTGTGTCTCGGCAGCGCTACCGAATGTGAGGAATAACAGTGACACCAAAATAGAAATCGTTGGACAATTCATCAATTTCTCCTTAGAACAGTGCTTAAAGTGACAGCAAAGCTGTCATTCTGAGCGAAGCGAAGAATCTCTTTTTCGTTGGCCAGATCCTTCGTCTCCGCCTCAGAGCCTGCCCTGAGCATCGCGAAGGGATGACACATAAGTGTCATTTTAGGCACTCCATCGTAAACGCTGCACCTTTGCTCTGCGAAGGCTGTTACTCCTCGCACTTTAGATTTTCCCACCGCAATCGGGGATAGTCCTTGCCCTCGCAAATCATCCAGATGCTATTGAAGTCCCAGCCAGCGTCGAGAAATGCCGACGCTACCTCAGCACCTGCTACGGAGCAATCAGCAGGATCGAGCCAACGAACGGTGCGATGCACGTGCGGCCTGAATGCCGTGCATGGCGTCATCGTCGAAGAAACGCGAGCCACATGAGCGGCACTTATAGTGCCCAAGTTTCTTGACCGTCAGCCCGTCCGCGAGTTGGCATGTTTCCACGACGCGAATCATCTGAGTCTTTCCGCACTCCGGGCAAGGCAACGCCTCAGACATCGGTGCTTTTTTTCGATGAAATGAGGACATAAAAAATGTCAACTCCTTGTTTATCCGAACAAGAATATCCATAGCTTCTTACATCATATCCTACTGCATAGAGCCTGCCGCGTCAAATGAAAAACCCTTGCGCCGCATCTTCGTTTATTCTTCGGCTGCACTCAGAGCCCGCCCTGAACGCAGTTGAAGGGGTAGACTCCGTCAAAGGAAAACAAAGAACAATAATCAATAGTCAATAATCAATAATCAATTGTGGGCTTCCCACCACAATCGCGGATAGTCCTTCCCTTCGTTGGTCCACCAGAGGTCCTCGGCGTCATCAATTGGCTCGCCTACAGAGTCATGTCGGCCTAAGGTACTGTGACCTGGAGCAAGAAGGTCTTCAGCGGCTCCACACCTTCTTCCCACGGCCTGCGATAGACGAGCTTGAGAGTCATCTGCCCTTGATGGACCGCCTTGAAATCGAAGCTTTCCCACCCACCAGCCCCGACAAGGGGCGGATCGCCTGTCTCGCGTGGCTTGAACTGTGCCTGGCCCATCTGCTCCACGATGGAGTCCTGGTGATCCACCCATTCCCATCGATACCCCGTACTGGGATTCGATTCGAGCGTAACGGTAAATATCCGGCCCAGCACCACCGTGACCCGTCCATCATGCGGTTCCCACCAGAGGCGGGGATAATCCAATCCTTCGGCAATCTTCCAGATGTCGTCGATGCCGTTGACCGTCTCGCCCACGAAGTCCCAACCGGCTTCAGTAAACGTGCTTTGCATCTGCATCTCGGCCGTGGTCTTAGGCGTGCCGCCATCGCTCCAGGTTAGGCCTGAGGTTTGGATATCCCAGAAAGAAGATATTACCCTCGATCCAGATCCCACCAGCCCGCCAACACACGAAGTGCCACTAACGGCACCCGTGCTGTAGCACTGGGTCACGGTCCCGTAGTGGTACCCCACCAGACCACCGACGCCGAACTCGCCGCCGACCGCGCCGGTGCTGTAGCATTGGGTCACGCCACCCGTGCTGTACCCCACCAGCCCACCAACGTCGTTCTCGCCACCGACCGCGCCGGTGGCGTAGCATTGGGTCACGGCACCCTCGCTGTGCCCTACCAACCCGCCGACACCCCATCCAATGCCGATGACGGCACCGGTGCTGTAGCACCGGGTCACAGTACCATCGTTGCTCCCCACCAGCCCGCCGACATCGTCATTGCCACTGACGGCGCCGGTGCTGTAGCACTGGGTCAAAGTACCGTAGTTCCTTCCGATCAGCCCACCGATAGAGCCTGAACCAGTTACATTGACATCCACCACACCCAGGCTCTTGACCTCGGCCCCAGGCAATATTTGGCCAAACAGACCAAGATTACTCTCACCGTTGATTGCGAGATTGGAGATCATCAGGCCGTTGCCATCGAAAGTACCTGAAAACCAGGGGATCACTGCCATCCCCCAACGAATTCCTGAAAGCTCAATGGAAGCAGCCAAACGATAGTGGGCATCGGGACTGTAATAGATCATCGCTCCCAACTCCGTTGCGTCTGTGATCAGGTACGGGTCCTCTCGCGTGCCCAGACCTCGGAGGCGCGGCGGGGTATATCCGTTGAGTATGGCGAGGACTGGATACTCACCCGCTCTCAGCATCTGCCAGGTCTCGTGCAGCCCGTTTCCGTCCTCACCCACGAAATCCCACCCCGCATCTTGATAGGTGCGGATCTCGTGCATCTGTGCCGTGGTCTTGCCCATTCCCCCAGCACTGGTGGTCTGGCCTGAGGTTTGGATGTCCCAGAAACAGCCGGTCACAGTACCTTCCACTCGAATGGGCCCTCCCGCGTCCGTTGGTATCTCCCCGAACCCATATCCCACCAGCCCCCCAACTGGTTCGCCAGTGCTCCTGACCGGACCGACGCTGTAACAATGGGTGACACCACCGCTGTGGTGACCCAACAGGCCACCTACATTCTCAGTCCCACTCACCGCCGCTGCGCTGTAACAGTCACTGACACGCCCGTTTGAACGTTGGCTCCGTACGTTGGCCCCAATGAGACCGCCAACGTCCGACATGGCAGACACCGCGCCCATGCTACAGGACCGAGACACAGCACCGGCGTTGAGGCCTACGAGGCCACCCACTGTTGAGATGCCACTGACCATAGCCTGGCTACAGCAGTGGGTTACGCGATCATCATAACCATTGGACCCCACCAGCCCACCGACCACGCTATCCCCGCCGATCAGACCGGTGCTGTAGCACTGGGTCAGAGTACCGTAGTTCCTTCCGATCAGCCCCCCGATATAGTCGCCTGAACCAGTTACGTTGACATCCACTACGCCCAAGTTCTTAACCTCGGCCTTGGATCCCAAGCAGCCAAACAGACCCAGCCAGTCTTTGCCAGTGATTGTAAGATGTGAGATTGTGTGGCCCTCGCCGTCAAAGACACCGGTGAAGGCAGTCCCCTGAAACCCGCTCTTCGTGTCGTTCGTATCCGCAGCGATGACGGCCCTGTCGAAGACCTTGCGGCCGGGGAGGTTGGGGTCCAGGTCGATGTCGGCGGTCAGGAGGAAGTGCTTGTCGTAATCGGCGGGTGTCTCGCCGAGGGCGATCAGATCGGCGGCTGTGGCGATCTGGTAGGGATCGTTCGGCTCTCCCGTCCCGCCGCTGTATTTTGCCTGGGCAGGACCGCTGAATAAAAAGATGGCAACAGAAGCGTACAGTATACAGCGGACAGCGTACAGACTGAACGCTGAACGCTCAACGCTGAACAAAGTTTTGCTTGAATTAGACATTTTTGTCCTCCTTAAAAAATGAGCTTAATAATTTCCGCTTATAAATATGATTATACTAATTTATATGAATAATTGCCATTGGTGAGTTCCTCCAATAAACACCTCAATATATAGACATTATAGCAGATTTATCCTTGCAAGGCTTAAATTCTTGCATTTTTTATATACCAAAAAGTTTGACAAGCAAGCCAAACCCGCTAAAATGTCATTTTTCTTGTTGAGAGTTTTTGTATGAAGAGCTTTATGGCAAAAAAAGAAGAGATTGAGAAAAAGTGGCTGTTAGTGGATGCAGATGGGGCGATTCTTGGCCGAATGGCTGCCAAAATCGCACCTTTACTTATGGGAAAAAATAAGCCTACATATACGCCTCATGTCGATACCGGCGATTATGTAATTGTGGTCAACGCGGGGAAAATAAAAGTCACGGGCAATAAGGCAGAAGCCAAGCAGTACGATTATTATACGCATCACCCCGGCGGCCATAAATACGTCAGCTTTGCCGATATGATGGCAAACAAGCCTGAAAAAGTGGTCGAACTGGCGGTAAGGCGGATGCTGCCGAAGAATAAGCTCGGCAGAAGAATGATGAGAAAATTGAAGGTCTATCGCGGGCCGGAACATAACCACCACGCCCAAAAACCAGAAAAAATAGAGCTATTTTAATTTTTTGTATTGCGTATTGTGTATTGCGTCGTGCGTAACGCAATACGCAAGACTCACGACGCACGACGAACATGAGAAAGTAAGCGAACTATGGCAGAGACCAAAATAGATAACCCTACCAGCAAAACCGATCAGAAGACTTCTACTGCCGTAAGGCATCCCCAAGCGGAAACCGAGCGCAAGTCCACACCTTCTTCTACCAGCGGGGCCAAAGGCGGTTACTGGTGGGGCACCGGCAGAAGAAAAAGCTCTGTGGCACGAGTCAGAATCAAACCCGGTGATGGAAAATTGCTGATAAATAAAAGAGAGCTTAACGATTATTTCAAACGTGAGCAGGACCGACAAGCGGTCGTTGCACCTCTTGCGGCAGTGCAGAGTGAAAAATCATTTGACGTATTTGTGAATGTCCGAGGTGGTGGCATCACCGGGCAATCCGGCGCCACTCGGCTGGGAGTTGCCAGGGCACTGAAGAACTATGACGAAAACTTCGCTCAGCCGCTACGAGACGGCGGACATCTGACCCGCGACCCCAGGATGGTCGAGAGAAAAAAGCCGGGCCAAGCTGGCGCAAGGCGAAGATTCCAGTTCTCTAAACGCTAATTCAATTGATTATTTTCTATTGACTATTGATTATTGTTTCAGCTTATAACTTTCAATTATCAATCATCAATAATCAATTATGGTGAGTTTATAGTTGATTGTTCATAGTTCATCGATGAACAACGAACTACGAACGATGAACTTTCTTAATTTTGCATTATGATACGAGTTGCGATTATTGGAGCAAGCGGATATACCGGCGCCGAATCGATAAGGATAATACTGCAGCACCGCGAGGCGGAACTGGTTTATCTAACCGCTTTGCCGGAAGAATGTGGGAAAGTTGCAGATGTCTTTCCGCAATTTAAGGGTCGATGCAATCTGCAAATCGAGCCATTGGATTTGGATAAGCTCGCCGGCCTGGCCGATGTTGCTCTTTGCTGTTTGCCGCACAAAATCTCGATGCAATTCGTGCCGAAGCTTTTGGATGCGGGGCTGAAGGTTGTAGATTTTAGTGCGGACTATCGCCTCAAAGATGTAAAGGTTTACGAAAAGTTTTACCAGGTCAAGCACACGGATACCACCAATCTCGCCAAGGCGGTTTATGGCCTGCCGGAGCTATTCCGCAAGGAGATAAAAGGTGCTAACTTGGTGGCAAATCCTGGCTGTTTTCCAACCGGAGCGGTATTAGCCATCGCGCCGCTGCTTAAAGAAGGCCTTATTGAGACTAACTCGATTATCGTCAATGCGGTGACCGGCATATCGGGGGCAGGGAGAAATCCATCGAGCAAATTTCATTTTCCTAATATGAATGAAAATTTGTTTGCTTATGGAATTGGCTCACACCGTCACATGCCGGAGATGGAGCAGATCGCCAGCCAAATCGCAGGGACCGATGTTCAAATACTGTTTCAGCCGCACGCGGGACCTTTTGACAGAGGGATTCTCTCGACGGTGTACTGTCAGCCGAAAGGCAAAATCGATAGCAAGCAATTAGCTAAGCTCTACGAGAATTTTTACACGAATGAGCCTTTTGTGCAGATACGCAATGATGCCCCGGGGGTCAAGGATGTGGCTGGGACAAACTATTGTCATATCTTTCCAACTTGCGTCAAAGGCAGGATTGTAGTTTTCTCAGCGATTGACAATCTTGTAAAGGGTGCCTCCGGCCAGGCAATCCAGAATATGAATATCGTCTTCGGCTTAGAAGAAACGCTTGGGCTGAAATAATAGCCTTTATTTTTTGTAAGCGAACTATGATTCAAAACCGGCATAAATTGGATGAGTTTTATCGCAAGTTAGACGCAGAGGAAAATCTCTCTTACAAAGAGGCTGTGCGGATATACGAGGCGCTGCATAAAGAGGCTGTTAAATTGGGCGCCATCAGTTCCGAGAATATCTGGGACGGCTTTGAGGTCGATTTGCGGATTGCCAGGGCGATAAATGGGCTAAAAAGTGTTCGAAAAGCTGATAAAAAGAATAGCTCAAAGGTTAGACAAAGATAAGATTCCATATATGGTTATTGGCGGCCAAGCAGTGCTCGTTTATGGCAGGCCGAGATTAACACGAGACATCGACATAACATTGGGAATCGATTCAGATGACTTTGCGCTGGTCGAAAAAGTTTGTAAAAAGTTGAGACTGAAGATGCTGCCTGAAGATCCGGAGGATTTTGCAAAAGAAACAAGAATCATGCCTGCGGAGGAGCCGAAGTCAAGAATCCGCGTGGACTTTATTTTCTCCTTTACTCCGTATGAGGCGCAGGCCCTCAAAAGAGCAAAGAAGGTTAACATAGACAACTACTCCGTAAAGTTTGCATCCTGTGAAGATGTCATTATTTACAAGATGTTCGCTGGTCGGGCTGTCGATGAGGAAGATGTAAAGAGCATCTTAGATAAAAATAGAAAAGCAATTGATTTTAAATACATCAGGAAATGGCTTTCGCAGTTTAGTAAGATTGCAGAGCATAAGGACATACTGGCAAGGTTCAATAGTTTGCTGAAAAAATGAGTTTATATAACCAGCAATCTTTATGGGTAAAGAAGCTCTGAAATGACGAAGGACGATATACAAAATACGAGCAACGAATGAGCATTGGCCTATTGAGATAGAGCCGTTATGTTACACGCCTGAAGAATTTGAAGCCAAGAAAAAACAGATAGGTATCGTCAGCAAGGCAATTAAGGAAGGAATATCCTTATAAATAAGAAATAGTTAGTTGTGACCTATTTAAAGTTCCATTTTTCTTTTTATCGGGATGCCATGATGGAGGGACTTTCACCCCTCGAGTTATTGTCACCCAATTGTATTCATCAAGGTATTTAGCAAGCGTTTTTGGCGGCTTAATTTTCAACTTATCAGAAAGATAATCAGCAGGTGTTTGTGTGGTGTTTATTCCGAGGTTGTTGAATTCCTGATTTATATGATTTGCTAAAACCTTAACCTTTTCTAGGAAAGCGCAATATCCTTTTGCACTGGTACTAACTTGAGGACTTATATTATGATATTCTTCGCATATTTCCTTATCCCACATAACGAAAAGTCTAGGCTGAAGAATATGGAGAATCTTTGTGCTGGCTGTTGGTCCAATATGCTTGATGGCGTCAAATTTGCTGTATAAATTTTTGATAACATCCCTCAAACTTTGTGTAATACCCTGTATACATAGGGTGTTGTCAAAATTGATAGTTGTAATTTCAAGTGAATATAATGCTTGTAAAAATAATGTACTGTTTTGGAGTGCTTCTATCAGATTTCTAATCAGACCTGAGTTATTATTCGGCGTGTGACAACCGTAGTCTTGAAGAAACTTAATGATTCTATGTGCAACATATTCAGTATCAAGATTGTCAGAATTAGGTAGGGTTTCCCATATCTGTTTTGTGAAGTCTTGGTCGTTCATTAGTTGGATGTAAGCATCATTGCTGCTCCACATATGGAAAAGGAAGGTTGACCAAGCAAATTTTCTCCACGAAGGTTTAATATTAAATTTGACCTTTTCACTTTTCATAGCATAAAACTATATCGATAGATTTTGACAGTCAGTTTAGTGGATTTTAGGAAAGATGTCGTGAAAAAGGAGGCCACATAATACACGAAAAGGATTTCAAAGACCTCTAATATTGGCAATCTTTTCTCTTAGCAACAGATTATTTTGAGTTTTATGTTAGAATATTGCTAAAGTCTTAAACAGAGTGAAACAAAACAACTTATAGTGTCATTCCCGCGAAGGCGGGAATCCACAATTAGACTATGAGACAGTACTTTGTCTATATTTTGGCAAGTAAAAAGAGTGGTACTCTTTACACCGGCGTAACGAATGACTTGATTAAAAGAGTATATGAGCATAAAAATAACCTGGTTGAAGGTTTTACAAAAAGATATAGTGTTCACAATCTTGTCTATTATGAAATATATGGTGACATATATGACGCCATTGAAAGAGAAAAACGCATGAAAAAATGGAATAGAGAATGGAAGATCAATCTGATTAAGAAAATGAATCCGAATTGGGAAGATTTATATTACAATCTATCCAGATAGATGGATTCCCGCCTGCGCGGGAATGACAGAGAGTGTTATATTATTGTTAAATAAAAGGTTACCTTAATTTCCCAATGTAGTTTGGTCACTTTGATTTGCTTAGCTGCACGCAAGGTTTTCAAGTTCAATACTCGGGTGCTCAGGGCTAAGCTCCAGGTGTTTTGATGCGTCTAAAACTTCTATGCCAACAATTTCTTCAGCCGGGCCGAAATCTACAGCAATGTCTTCGGTAATTCGCAACGTTGTTACTTGAACAGGCCGCTTCTTAAAAGAAATATACGCCGCATCAACCTTAGGGTCATATTTAATCTTCATAA
>Ga0315312_1001595_pt1 | contig 17265 bp, 18 predicted proteins | sample TDP7_MG_FD_203629 | JGI IMG/M metagenome (GOLD analysis project Ga0315312, IMG submission 203629) | Freshwater sediment microbial communities from Lake Towuti, South Sulawesi, Indonesia - TDP7 | ecosystem: Environmental > Aquatic > Freshwater > Lake > Sediment | place: Indonesia: South Sulawesi... | reverse complement strand
ACGCCATCGTAGCCAGCCATCTTCAACTCCGAGGCAAACTCTGTGCTTGCAGTGGAGCCCACTGTGCCATTGCTGAGTGGAGACTTGCCTGAGCAGCAGATCCTTGCGCCGGGGTATATGGCAGTCATCGGACCAGTGAGCGCTAGGAAAATGCTATCCGGCCCCAAAGGGTCAACTTTGGGCCACTTCTCGCCAATCCTATCCCAAAGTATCTTTGCAGCAAGTCCTCGGCCCCCGAAATAGGCTTCCAAGACGGAGTCGCTGAAGAAGATGTCTTGGATCTTTTCTTTGGTTAGGTCGACTTCAAGGAATTTTCCTGCGTATCCTCGCGACACCCTAGATCACCTTCTCTCCCTTTTCGCCGAAGAGGTTCACGGCAAGGTCCTTGGCCACCTCAATCGGATTCCTCGCGAACAGTTTCCTGTTGACGCTTTGCTCTTCGTGAACCAAAGTCAGGGCGTTATACCCTGCCTCGACGCAGACCTTGACGCACTCAGGATCTCCACCACAGAAGTCGCAGATGATCGCCTTGTTATCTTTCGGGTGGAGGAAAGGAACACGACCCGGACAAGCGGTGATGCACTTGCCACAGCTTATGCACTTCTCCTTGTTCACGATCACCGCCGTCGTCGTTTCGTCAACTGAAAGCGCTTCGACCGGGCATGACTTGACGCATGGATAGTCGTCACATTGAGCGCATAGGTGAGGAACCTCGACTCCAGGGAAGGGCATGAAGATTCTTATTCGGGAAGCCTCCGGCCACATCCAGTCTTCATGGTGAAGGCTACACGCGATCTCGCATCGTCTGCATCCGGTACACTTCACGTAATCCCTAGTGATCCAAATTGGTTTTCCCGCCATGTCACTCGACCACTCGGGACAGAGAGTAAGCTGATAGAATAAGCCTTTCCGAATGAGCTATGCATATCGTCCAAGACGAGGTCACTTCAGTGACTTAGTCATAACGTGGATTGACTCGCGGCGCTAGTGCTGAGGAACTTGAACCTTAAGGTGGATTCATTGATTCTTTCTTGGAGTTTGCAACTTCGGTTAAGTCTTATAAAACTAGATCCTAGCTTGAATCTGTGATTCACATGTCCGAGGTTGCGAAGAAGAAGGCTCTGCAGTGGATTTCAGCTAATGAGTCGCATATCATTGAGGTCAGCGACAAGATCTGGGAATTCGCGGAGCTCGGGCTGCAGGAGTTCAAATCTTCTGCTCTACTTGTCGACGAATTGAGAAAAGCAGGGTTCAAGGTTGAGATGAGTGTAGCCGGAATGCCAACGGCGTTTGTCGCGAGCTACGGTTCAGGCCACCCTGCGATAGGAGTAATGGGCGAATACGACGCTCTGGCAGGAGTGTCACAGAAGGCCGTTCCCACAAAAGAGCCGATTGTCGAAGGGGCACCGGGGCACGGATGCGGCCACAACATTCACGGTACCTCCGGAATGGCGGGCGCGATAGCAGCGAAAGTTGCCATGGAAGCGACAGGAATCAAAGGCACGGTGAAGTTCCTTGGAACTCCGGCGGAGGAGACTGCTGGCGGCAAGGTCTACATGGTTAGGGACGGAGTCTTCGACGGCTTGGACGCCGTGCTAAGTCATCATCCCGGTTCGATGAATACTGGCGGCTACGCCGGGAACAACGCGGTCAACGATGCCAAGTTCCACTTCTACGGAGTTGCATCTCACGCAGCAGGTTCTCCTGAACAGGGACGTAGCGCAATGGACGCTCTCGAGTTGATGAACGTCGGTGTGAACTACCTGCGTGAGCATATAATCCAAGAAGCGCGAATACATTACGTAGTCACAGCTGGCGGCGACCAACCGAACGTAGTCCCAGCCTATGCCTGCTCATGGTACTATGTTCGGGCACCTGAGAGAGATCAAGTGGAACAGATATACAGTCGAGTTCTTGAGATCGCCAAGGGCGCAGCAATAATGACAGGAACCACTCATAAGGTGGAGTTTGTAGGAGGCCTATACAACAAGCTACTGAACCGCGCATTGAGCGATCTTGTAGTCGACAACATGCGCGAGATAGGCCCACCCGAATACACTGAAGAAGAGAAAAAATTCGCGAAAGAGATCGGAAAAACCGTGCCGCCAGATATGAAGAGAGATTCGCTAAGAAAATCCAAGAGGCCTGACTGGGAGAAACTCATAGATGTCGACTTGGATCGGACTGTTCCGGACACTTGGGACCGGTGGGGAGCAGGCTCAACAGATGTGTCAGATGTCAGTTGGAAGGCACCAACAGTGGAGTTCACGACTTCAACATTCGTCTTGGGAAGCCCTGGCCACTCGTGGCAGAACACTGCGCAATCAGGCATGGGGATCGGACACAAGTCTCTAATCTTCGCAGCTCAGACAACATCCGCATGCGTTATTGACCTGCTAACTAAACCCGAGGCACTGAAGAAAATCCAAGACGAATTCAAACAGAGGCTTAGCGGAAGAGTCTACAAGTCGCCTTTACCGTCGGACATGAAGCCTCCATTAGACATGTGGAAGAAGAAATAGATAGACTCCGAAGCCGGCCGACCGGCAAGATTCTTACAGCTTTTCGAAGGGGCATTCACAGTGCATGGAGCATTGTCTTACTTGACGTTCACTTGAAGTGCATAGATCTGTACTGAAGTATCTCTCTGTCCGGTCGGGAAACACGGTCACAACTCTCTTGTCTTGACCGATCTCGTCTATGACCTTGAGTGATGCCAATGCGTTTGCACCCGAGGAAATTCCAATCATCAAGCCGTGCTCGCGAGATATCTTTCTCGCCATTTCCACTGCGTCATCGCCTCTGACGGTAATCACTCTATCTACTTGGTTCATGTCCACAATCTCTGGGACGAATCCGTCACCGATCCCCGTGATCTTGTGCTCCTGTATCTCCTTTCGCCCGGAGAGGACAGCAGCCTCTTCAGGCTCCACAGCTACGATGCGGACATTGGGATTCCGCTCCCTTAGGGCTCTTCCTACGCCCATCAATGTTCCGCCCGTGCCTACACCAGCCACGAAGGCGTCAACATCACTATTCATCTGCTCAAGAATCTCTTTTCCAGTCGTGTGATAATGCGCCATAATGTTGTCGAGATTTCGGAACTGATTTGCCAAGAAGTAGCGTTCACCACTCATAGCTATTCTGTCGGCTTTCGCCACGGCTCCTTCGAAACCCTCGTCCTTCGGTGTCAGGCAGAGATTGGCGCCCAGACTCGTCATTATCTTGATCCGTTCCCCGGTCATGTGCTCGGGCATTACCACGAGCATTCTATAGCCTTTTGCAGCTGCAACCATGGAAAGTGCAATTCCAGTGTTACCGCTTGTGGCTTCGACTATTGTGTAGCCGGGTTTGAGAAGCCCCTTCTTCTCAGCTTCTTCCACAATATGCTTCGCTATCCGGTCTTTGATGCTTCCGCTTGGGTTGGTGAACTCGAGTTTCGCATATAGATCATATGCTTGACCTTGGAATTCCAGATCGAGCTTCAGCATGGGCGTGTTGCCGACAAAGCTCAAGACAGATGTGTGCGAGAGCACTGCGACTTCACCGATTGCTCGATTGGCGATAGATAGTCGGCTTGTGAGTTCAAGAATCTTTGTTTCTTCATAGGATTAGCTGATCTAAGTCGTCGTTCTCAATGAAGAGTGGACCTAGGTTTCGTCATGGCTTCGGCTATTAGCGGTGCAACGGAGACGACGCCGACCGAGCTGGACACGGTGTCTGTGCCCACGATTGATTCGGCACCGCCTTTCAAAATGCCTTCTTCTGCGTTTCCTATTAGAAGAGGATGGACACAGGCTACGTAGATCCTTCTGGGGTCCTGCTCCTTGACCCACTGAACTGCCTTTATCATGGTCTTTCCGCTGCTTATGACATCATCGAATATCGCAACATCCTTGTTCTTCACAGGTAGGGGCTTGTTCTCGATTGTCACGCCTCCCGTCATATGATCTCGCTTGGTAGGTATGTAATCGTACTCGCCTTTCAGCACGTTGTTTGCCTCAACCGCCATGCTCAGCCCCTTCTTGCCTAGTGAGAGGCAGAACACGTTCCTCAGGCCTAGTTCCCTGAAGTGATTTGCAAGCAGACCAATAGCAGACAGATCTTCGACCGGTAATCCCAATTGGCCTAAGATACCTGGATTGTGCGAGTTAACCGTGACAATCCTGCTTACGCCACATGCTCGGAGTAATCTCGCTATGGTGTTTACGCTGAAGACCTCTCCTGGCCTGAAGCGCTTATCTTGACGTGCGTAGGCGAAGTAGGGAACCGCAGCATCAACAGACTTAGCACCCATATCTTTTGCGTTATCTGCCATGAGCAGAAGATGGACAAGATTCTCGTTCTGAGGTGGACCAGTCGTTTGGACAATGAGCACTTCTTCGTTTTCTACGCTTTCTTCGAATCGGATGCGAGATTCTCCATCGGGAAAACGTCTGAACTCGATTGGAACAGTCTTCGCCTTCAACAGCTCAGCGACTCTATGCCCCAGTTCCGCAGATGCTGGACCCGGAATGACTATCAAACTTGTCCTCATCTTCAACGTTTATGATTATTGGAACGAGTTGCGGGATGATGCCATAAGTCTTTCTTAACGGGGCGACTTTCCTAGAGGTACGAGTGGAAGGCGTTATCTATCCTACGTGTAACTAGTACCCGACATGGCTAAGGCTATCTGAACTGTGTTGCCCGTTGAGTCCGAGAACAATGGTCTCTGTCATCTTCGACTTGGAAGGAACCTTGGTGCGTAGCGTCGAGATGAGCGAGGAGGCTATACTTGAATTCAGGCAGCAGACACGAAACAAGCTGATCGAACTCGGAATTCCTTCAGAAACCCTTGCTGGGATTGAGACATCTACGCTGATGCGCAACAGAGCGAGTCAGTTTGCAGGAGAGAACCTTTCCGACTCGGAGAGACTAGGATTGGAACGGAAACTGGACCAGTTCCTACTGGGATATGAACTCGGATGGGCGAAGGAATCGGTGTTGTTCCCTGACGCTGTCCCAGTGCTTGAGACTCTGAAAGAGCGAGGCATCCGTATGGCCATCGTTACGAATACCTCAATGCAGGCGGCTGAGATGATCTTTGCCAAGCACCGACTATCTGAGTACTTTGATGTCGTGATCACGCGAAACGATGTCGTCCAGCTAAAACCTGATCCTCAAGGCATTCTTCTTGCGCTTGAACGTCTTGGCGACAGAGCTGAATTCTTCGTGGGCGACACAAGAATCGACTCAGAAGCAGCTAGGAACGCTGGAATCAGATCCATCATAGTCAGAAGGGGCTGGCCTCATACCTTGCTGCCACCCGATCCTCGTGCAGACTATGGTGTCGACTCGCTTGCAGAGATCACAAAGATTATCCAGAGAGACGGAATCCTGTGACAACACGGCCATATGCTTACTGTGATTACAGTCATTCAGCCGGTTAACTCGGTTACCCACTAGACGAAATCGGCATATTCCAAACTCGTATGACTGATTTCCTCTGAGGCATAAATATCTCGGGCGCGGCAATGATGATTCTAGGTGAGATTGTTGACGCTCGAAAAGGTAACGGACCGAATATACGCAGATACGACCCCTGTAGGCGCAGGAAACGCTGGGGCAATCATACTGCATGATCAGGTTGTCGTTGTCGATTCTCAGTATCTGAAGCACGCGAAGGAACTTAGGCGAGAGATTGAACGAACTACTTCAAATAGGATCCGTTTCCTTCTCTTGACGCATTCGCACAGTGACCATGTCTTCGGCAACGAAGTTTTCCGTGACTGCGAGATTGTGGCTCATAGATCCTTGAAGGCTCGAATGGAAGAACTCCTATCCACTACATGGTCCGAGGAGAGCTTGGAGAAGCAGATAGCTGAGCTGAGGAAGACCGATCCAGAGAGGGCTTCAAGATTTGAGGGCGTTCAGATCACCCTTCCGACCCATGTCTTCGATGAGGAATTCAAAATCGCTGACAAGGACTTGGAGGTAGTTATGAGGCACGTAGGCGGCCACACCAAGGACTCAAGCATTGTCTATTTTCCTGCTGAACAGATTCTCTTTTCAGGAGACCTCATCTTCTCCAAGATGTTTCCCTACGGCGCTGACCCTACAGTCGATCCAGACGAATGGCTACAAGCGCTCAAGGATATCCGGGAGATGCCCGTGAGAACAATCATCCCGGGCCACGGTCCGATATGTGACAAACATGAAGTTCAGGCCTACATCGATTTCATCAAGACAGTAAAGGACAAGATGATCGCGATGATCCGCGCAGGAAGAACTGCAGAAGAGATCACTAAGGATGAGGATTATCCGCCCTTCTATTCGATATCCGCAGACCCGCGACGACAGAGCACTTTGGCCCAATGGTACAAGGTGTGGCATCAAAAAGCAGGGTGACTGACGGCGCTAGGCGCACTGTTGCCTTGCTGCGTGAGATCTCCGCCTAGGGTGGCCGGCTCTCATCGTACGTCTTCTCAGCATAACAAAGATCAGAATCGTGAAGCGGATTTCGCCCTTATCCGGTCCTAGTTCTCATGAAGCCATTCACCCAGTTGCTTAGAGAAATTGTCCGATAATGTTGGTAGGTTTGTCAATCTTGTTGTACACCTTGTGGAGTTGACGCTCTGGCAGTGTCGCGAGAATGACGGTCGCGGGACCTGCAGATTTTCGTACATCCACCTTCAATCGTTGCATCAACTGAAACTTCAGATGAGACTCCCCGGCGATGGTTTTGGCTTCATGTAGGATGCCATGAGATCCCACGGGGATAACATCGTTGACAAAGTCTAGGTTGAGGAGTTTGAGAAGGTCTGTGGTATCTGCAACTAGCCCTTTCCTCTCGCCGGAAAGAACCTCACTTCCTACAAAAGGAATTCCAACAGACACCACGACATTCCTCTTCTTTGAGAGGCCAATCCTTAGCTTGTTTCTCTTCGCTATTCCAATGACAGTTACGCCGAGGCCCGTCTGTTGGACTGGAATGTTCTTTTCCGAGGTTCCAGTGGTGGTAAGCTTGGATTTTAGCCCTGCCCGTCTTGCCTCTTCTCTTATGCCTTGAAGGACCTTAAGGCCTGTGGGTTTCGGTTCGACACAGAGAGTGTTGACCAAGCAGATGGGTTTAGCGCCTGTTGAAAGGACTTCCATCAAGGCGACGCGTGCAGTAAACTTGCCCAACGTTTGCCCATCCACCTTAACTACGTCGAGGCGCTTTGGCCCTATGCCTCCGGAGGAGTCGCAGCCAACAACCATAACCCGATTCCCGTCGAGAGAGAAAACCAGAACATCTCTAGGCGTCTTGATCGGAGTGATTTCGAATCGTTCTGCTGTCAGATTCTCAGCCTCCCTCTCACAGTCATATACATCAAAGTTGCAACAGCACAGTTCACAGTGGACGCCAGAAAGAGGAAGGGCGCAAGGGCAACTGCGGCAGCCCAGCCCAGTACAGGGATCGCTACTACGAATAGCGCTGTATTGATGGCTATCGCGCAGATAGCTGCAGGGACGAAGCCCCATTTATCGTTGATTCTATTCACGAGGCCCATAACTCCCCCAGCCGAAGCCATTCCCAACGCTATCGGTAGATGAAAGATGCCCAGCGGCGCCCCGTTGACAATAGACGTGATTACGTGTCCTATGCCGGTCACGAGAAGCCCGTCGATGGCACCGAAGTATAATGCTGCGAAAAACCCGGGAGAGGAGTCGAATGCCACTGTCTGAATCGGACTGGGAGGATGGATGAACGAGCCTATGACACATAAGGCCGACAACAGTGAGATACGAGCGACTCTGTAGCTCTCGGGCATCCTATGATCAGTCGTCTCATGAGCTCTGTCTGTCAAGGAGGTCTTTCTCCACTCACAAATCCTAGTGATCTCTGTATTCCTCGACTTGATCAAGCAAGAGTTCCGCTTTCTGCAAGTCCTCAAGAGTGTTGACGTTCACGGCGACGTCTATGGCCGTGGTGATGAAGTTCTCCTGTTCAAGTTCTGGTTCGTCGATCCTTTCTCCATCAATTACGTTTATTCCGGTTGGCATTTGGTGACTTCTTCCAAGATCCTCCTTCGCTCTTATCTTGCGATAGGATTCTCCGGTGGTCATGACAGAAAGGCAGGGTTTTCCACACTGCTTGTATCTTCTGAGAATTTCTTCGATGAACTCGCAGGAGACTAACGGAAGGTCAGCAGAAATTACCAAGACATCGCCTAGCCTAAGATCCTTTATCACATATCTCATATCAGAGACAAAGTCGAGCCCGGGTGTCTCAAAGACTTCAAAGGAGAGTTCTTTTGCCCTTCTCGCGGTCTTAGGTGTGTGCTTGCTTATTGCAACTATAATTCGATCGATCTCTGCAGAGTTCTTCAAGGCGTCCAAGACATAGTCGATCATCGGCTTGCCTCGAACCCTCAGCAACGGCTTCTCCTCTGACCCGGTCATGCGTGTTCCCTTTCCTCCAGCCATGACTAAGGCGGCTACACCCATCTAACCACCCCGAGAACAGTCACCAATGATACCGCGCGTGCCAAATCATTAGTAGCCCCAATGATGTCGCCTGTTATCCCTCCGATATTCATATGCGCGATCCAGGCGACTGTGAGAGCAGTCGCAATACCAGCGATCACAACCATCGTTCCCGCGATCCAGAACAACAAGGTGGTGATACCTAGCGAAATGGCGAGAGCCAACAGAAGTCGAAGATTTCCTGATGGCCCATGCATGACCTCAACGAAGCGTCTCCCAAGGCCTGGGTGCGCCGACCTGCCGACCCGGGCACATACGACCATGGCAAGTTTGGCTGAGACCTCAGATGAGATTAAGGCTTGAATTATGATTCCCTTGTCCAGCTCAGCTATGCAGAGAGCTGTTGTTCCCAGCGTTACCAGTCCAAGCGCTAGGCCTGCCGCACCTGTCTGATTGTCATGCATCACTTGGATCTTCTGTTCCGGAGTGCCCAGAGACACTATTCCATCTCCGAAATCAAGGAGTCCGTCGGTGTGATGAACGCCGGTTACGAACACAAGCAGCCCGAGGGTCAACATTCCCATAATTAGACTTGGTAGAATGCGAAGAAGAGCCCACCCAAATAGGCCGGCTAGGAAGCCGATAAACGCGCCAATCAGGGGGAATAGGTACATGTGCTTGCTGGCTTGAGCGAAGCAGTCGTCGCATTGGGCGCAGCTTCTTCCAACGCACTTTCCAACTGGGAGTATTGTAAGAAACGAAAGGAGGCCTCTCAGAACGGTGAGGACGGCCATTCGAATCATCTCCGGCTCTGTCTCAATGCGTTGGTGTACATATTCGACGAGCAACCTGCGATCAGGCCCCCGATCGCATCATTGGTGATTGGTCCGAGTCTCTTCAGGATTCCGGGCTTGTTCTGATCGAACCGAATGAACTCGAAAACGCCTCTTGCGCCCGCAATATAGCTTGCCAAAGTCATTCCAAGCAATTCGTCGGCGACGAGTCCTGGGCGTCCCAAGAATCTTTCTCTACTCAGACCAGGAACCAACCCCTTTGCCGCGTCTTCTTCAGTGCGGATACAAGCGACAACAAGGCAGGCGACGTTTACGTCAGACAGGGAGTCCCTCAACTCTTTCGCCAATGCCTCCTCAGCTTTCTCCCTAGTTTCTACGCCAGGATGCGGAACAAACAACTCCATAGCGGAGTCTACGAGTTCGTTAAAGTGGACGCTATATCGCTCCAAATACGCTAGTAGAGGAAGATTCTGGACACCCGTCTTGTCTGAGGTTTCGATCCCGCTCAAACTCATCACGGTTATATGGCTGGATTATCCATCCAATATGCCTTGAGGTCCGTTGACACACAGAATCGATACCAAGACGGTCGCTGTTGTCTCCTCACTAGTCGGCGCAGGCGCGGCTGTAAGAATCGTTCTTGGGAGAATTGCTCTAGCGTCGCCCGTAGCGATATATGGAGTTCTTATCAAAGTGGGGCTGTCGGAGACCCTAGCGTTCGTTTGCGGCATGGTCTTCGGTCCAGTTCACGGGTTCATCACCGGCATGCTAACGATCGTAGTTTCGGACCTGTTCATGGCGCCTGGGCCTTGGACGCCATACATATCTGGCATAATCGGTATCGTCGGATTCGCTGGAGGCCTACTCAATATGCTGAAAGTGAATCCCTCACGAAGGATAATGGTTGCGTCTGCAGTTCTGCTAACATTGGTAAGCGAATTCCTACAGAATCTTTGGGTCGCTCTATTCTTCGGGATTCCTATTCTGGCTGCATTGGTTTCTGGCGTGCCATCACTGCTTTCAGCGCTCATCAATAACGTCGCTTTGTTCTCAACTCTTGGTCTCAGGGCCATCCAGATGATCCATGATCTGGTTCCCCTAGATAACAAGTAATGAAGGGCTTTCAAGCACCAACCGTGGCAGCGAATAGCACGATTGAGCATTCTGGTAGGCAGGCTACATGAAGGTTGCAGCGTCGTGGAGCGGGGGAAAGGAATCGTGCCTCGCCTTTCACAAGGCGATAGCTCAAGGCCACGATGTAGCCTTTCTCCTCACGTTCGTTCTGAATGATTGGCCAGGTCTATGCCATCCGCTCTCAGTGATGAGGCTTCAGTCTGAGGCATTGGGGATGCGGCATTTGACGTTCAAGGTGATAGAGCCATACCTAGAAAGCTACAGAGATGTCGTAGCGAATTTGGCGAGAGAGGAAGGAATTGAAGGCATAGTGACCGGAGACATTTGGATCGAAGACCATAGGCGATGGATGGAGAGTGTGTGCAGTGGACTGCCAGTGACTCCGATTATGCCTCTCTGGGGAACTGGGGGTACCCAGCTATTGCATGAAATGGTTTCGGAAGGCTTCAAACCGGTCTTCACATGTGTGAAGGAACCCTGGTTCAGCGGACAATGGCTTGGTCGCCAACTTGATGGAGAATGCTTAGGAGAGCTAGAAAATCTTCACAGGAAATCTGGCATGGATCTTTGTGGGGAAAATGGCGAATATCATACGATGGTTCTCGATGGCCCAATGTTCAGAAAATCCATTCGAATTGAAGAGTCAAGTCAAGAGAAGAAGAACTCGATGTTCTTGCTGAAGATTCACCTGCTCTCCTCTCAGAAGAAGACTTTATGGGAGAACACCGCGTTTGGAGAAATCGGACGATCTGAAAGGCGTTAGACACATCGAAGAGACCTGCCTGGAACTCCAGCAAGTGTTGGAGAGGGCTGTTACGAAGAACCTAGCGTCGGCCCTTCTTCTCTCTGGCGGTCTAGATACAAGCATTTTGGCTTCAATAGGTTCGAGGCACGTTTCATTGAAAGCGTTCACGGTTGCCTTCGATGAGGCGGAGGCGCCTGATCTTGGGTATGCAAGGCAGGTAGCAGAGCATCTAGGGCTGGAGCATAATGTTTACTTCTTCAGTCGGGCCGAGATTTTCCAAGCGATTCCACAAGTCATCGAGGTTGTGCCTACCTTTGATCCTATGGAGATACGGAATGATCTGGCGATCTTTGTCGCTCTGAGGCGTGTGAAAGGCAATGACTCTACCGCTGTGATGACGGGCGATGGCTGCGATGAGCTTTTCGCCGGATACAGTTACCTCTTCGATTACAGCGACGACCAACTACGATTAGAATTGGAGAAGATGCAACATGCTATGGCTTTCTCGTCCATCGCGTTAGGAAAGGCTCTTGGAGTAGAAGTGAAGCTTCCCTTTCTCGATTCTGAAGTGAGGGCCTTTGCTGCGAAGTTGCATCCTAGCTACCTAGTCTATGGCACAGATAGCGAAAGGCGAGGCAAATGGATCTTGAGAAAGGCCTTCGAAGAGATCTTGCCCAAGGAAGTTATCTGGAGGGTTAAGACACCGGTCGAATGCGGGACCGGAACAACGATATTGCCGAAAATCTTTGATATCGAAGTGTCCGATGACGAGTTCAACTGGAAGAGAAAGAGGTATCTTGAAGAGGATGGGGTAAGCCTCAGAGACAAAGAGCAGCTTTTCTATTATGAGACGTACAGGGAGATGGTCGGCGTACCTTACGCAGAGAACCCGGGCGCCAAAACCTGCCCCATGTGCAACTCGAACGTCCGTGAGGGAGGATCCTACTGCAGAACCTGTGGCGCATATCCTATCTAGTGTCTGATCCACAGATCAGAGTGGCTACGACGTTCCTAAGCTCTTATCAGCTGTCGTGACCTTGATCTAGCTGGGAATCAGTTGAAAGCTCTGACTGCATTGAGACGACTCGTTAAGGGGAAGGCGCCCGGGCCTCCTTCCACCTTCACTGAACTTCATCTGGCCAAAGCGGTTGAAATCATCGGCGAGAAGGCCACGGGAAGAGCCGGGCTTTCAAGGAAGCTCAGTCTCGGTGAAGGAGTAACCCGGACTCTCATCGGCCGGCTGACGGAAGAAGGCTTAGCGATCTCCACCAAGCGAGGCATACGGCTTACGAGAAGTGGTCTGTCAATCCTGAAGGAGCTGCAGCGTAGCTTTCCTAAAAGAGCAACCGTTCCCAAGAGTTCAATAACGGTTGGCCTTCACAATTTCGGAGTCCTCGTTAGAAGCGGAGCAGGTAGGGTTAGGAGCGGAATCGAGCAGAGAGACGCCGCCGTCAGAGCTGGTGCCATCGGGGCCGTGACAGTTCTGTTCAAGAATGGGCGCCTCTACATGCCTCCGGTGAGAGAGTTTGGAGTAAAGGGTTGGAAGGAAACTGCGCGAACGATAACGGAGATCTTCAATCCGAAGGATTCTGACGCGATTGTGATATGCGGTGCAGAGAGCATGCAGCAGGCAGAAGACGGTGCCAGAGCTGCAGCTTGGACACTAGTCAACTAAGGATCGCCTAAGGACCGTTGAAGAAACAGCAGACTTGGAGCATTGCGCTCGATCGATCTCGTTGGCGTAGACCTTATTGCCTTCTGCCGCAATTCGGACAGAAGGCTGCGTCGGCAGACATCTTTGCACCGCAGCCAGCACAGTACTTCACCGCAGAAGCCACGCCTGCTGGGGGTGGTGCTGGTGGAGCGGCTGCGGTTGGTACTGCTTCGCCGTAGATCAATGCTGCAGATCTCATGGTGAATACTCCAAGAACTGGCGATACCATAAGCGATAGTATCCAGCCGATCAAGGGAATGCTGCCAAGAGCGCCGACTGCCAAGGAGATCACGGATGTTACTATGAGCCAGATGATGTACTTGCCCCAGCCTATCTTACCGATTATCTGTAGAATTTCGCTGACTGCAAAGGCCTTCCCGAAGCTGTTGTTTTTCACCATGTGTACGATTGCCATAGCTGCGATTATCCCGATGCAGAACGCTAGCAGTACTCCGAGCACCAATAGTCCGATGCCCACGGCTATTGGGAAGGGCATGCGAATTCCGATCATGGGTCGGATGACGCTGAATACTCCGAGTACTATCAAGACTATTGGAACGAGCATGTACAGGGAGGTTGCGATCGCTACCTTCAACCCTTGAACGAAGAGATCGCCGTAGTCTCTCAGAGGCGGTGGCTCTTTGGAGGTCGGAGTTTCCTTGACGACTCGAGTCTGATATCCTACCACGATCAGGTTGACTATAGGTACTATGTTCAGAACTGCGAGTATGACTAGCCTGCCTAGGTCGCTGAAGAGCTTCTTCGCATATTCGAAGGAATCCCCTATGATTTGACTCATGTCCAAGCTTTTCTCACTTGGTTCGCTTTGCAGAATACACTGTTAGTCGCCATATATATGAGTAGGCTGAAGCCTCACTCTGCAGTCTTTTCGCGAAATGATTTGAGAGAACGGCCCAATCTGCGTGGAATTGATGAAGCTAATGTTTCGACATTTCCAATCATTGCATCGACATGATTGAACCCATATATTACAAGGATTGGAACATGGACCCAACAGTTCCGTGGTCTAGCCGCATTCATGTCTGTGAGTTCGGAGTTCATGCGAACGATCAGGCGATCATTGTTCGTCTTGATTCCTGTCCATGACTGTTCTAGCTGTCGCGCTACCCGGCCCCAGTGTGACAGCTGATGTGGCAGGCGAGGAGGCACAGCTCTTGGGCTTGATCAACCAAGAGCGGGCTTCGAGGAACATTGCTACATTGAATCTGCATCCTGCTCTCTTTCAGGTGGCTAAGAACTACAGTAGAGAGATGATGGAGCACGGCTTTCTGAGTCACGTTTCGCAGGTTGACGGCTCGACGATCTGGGATAGGATAAGACGGTCAGGATACTATGATGGCTATCAGGGCCAGATCGTGATTCGTGAGAATATCGCGCTCATATCCGGCCCGGCTGCGGCAGTAACGGCCCATCAAAGCTTCATGAACAGCGAAGGTCATCAGGAGAACTTGCTGGCGCCCGATGTCAATGAGATCGGTATCGGCATCACAGAGGGAGCTTTCCAATCCGTCTTCTCGGCCATATACGTGGAAGTCTTCGCCTATCATGCCCGTGACCAGCAGATCACACTCTTCGCCAGTGTCAGCCCAGTCACAGCAACTGTTCGGCGTGGTGAAGAAGCAACTTTCAGGATACATGTCGAATCGAGCATTTCGACAAGTGTTTCCATTGAAGTTGTGAGCTTGAGGCCTCCACTGGTTTGGCACCTGGCCAAGTCCTCGGGAACGACTCCCCTTGATACTGTATTGACTGTTGACACCATATCTGCTCTCGAAGGAACTTACTATTTCGACATTATCGTGAAAGGAGGCGGCCAGACTAGAACGCTATCGCTCTCGCTCAATGTTGTCTTGCCTACTCAGACAACAATAGCCAGAACGACGACAACTGCCACATCTACCTATACAAGCACCGTTTCGAGCACAACCACAACATCCACCAGCATCACTCAAACCTCGACGGCAACGACTAGAGCATCAGAGACCTCGAGCTTTACACGGCGTTTCACGACAATGCGCTGTATCATAGCGACTGCTGCCTTTGGCTCCGAGCTCTCTCCTGAAGTCCAATATCTCAGACAGTTTCGGGACGAGAAGGTCACGTCAACCTTCAACGGAAGAATGTTCATGACGGCCTTCAACGCAGCCTACTACTCGTTTAGTCCGCGCATGGCTGCATTCGTTGCCGAACATATATGGGCTGCAGTGGCTGTTCGAGCAGTCATCTATCCACTCATATCTCTGCTACGCTTGTCCTCCTTGGCCTTGAACAACTCTCCTATCCATGGGGAAATAGCGGTTCTGCTGTGTGGTCTGCTAGCATCCTGCCTCATCGGCTTGATCTATGTCTTTCCCCTCGCAGCAACCCTTCTTCTTTTCGTACAGTCTTCCACAGCTGGACGCTTTTGGACTCGTTCGCGGCGTAGAAAACTACTCCCGTCTGACGAGGTCCAATAGTTTTCATAGATGATTGCATGAAGAGCTGCCGTGTCGGTTGTGGTGCTTTGAGGTTCCTGTGTCACCTTGTGCCTCTGTATCTTCTCATATTCGGGTTCATGGCGCAATGTGCTGTGGAAAGAGGCGGTGTCGGTCGGTTGCAGGCAAGTTCCCCGGAGGCTGGCGTTCCTAACCAATACCGGGATCTTTACTATACGCTTGATTCAAAGCTTGGTGACATACTATCCTATGTCAACTCCCAGTGGGATGCAAAGGCCTACGAGGTGGATTTTTCTGCTGAGCTGATCGCAGCTAATGGGCACAGAGGTGAGGAACTACTCAACCCCAAATCTGTTCAAGGCGTCGCCCTAATGATTGATCGCTTGAAATCCTTGGGCGTCAAAGGTGTTAAGGTCGCTGTTAAGTATCCTCTGCTCAGACCGGATTTCCCGAACAGCAATGGGTACCTGGAGTTCTACAAGAAAGTCAGCCAAGAAGTGAAGAAGAGAAACTTGGTCCTCTATGTTGCAACCGGCACAGCCTTTCGCGACCCAGCTTTCACCAGCTTGAGGGTTGACTATTCGGGACTCACCTTCGAACAGTTCAAGGCGGATATGCGTCGGTATGTGGACACAGTTCTGAGTAATCTTCGGCCCGATTATCTCACAATTACCAACGAGCCCGAAACACAGGAGATGAACACAGGGCTGGACTTTTCTGTGCAGAACATGAAGGAGCTTGTAGAGTACGTTCTAGATGGGCTTGACCGCAGAGGTGCGCTCATTGGAGCGGGTTCGGGAACATGGGACAAGATCGAATACTTTCAAGCTCTTTCCCAGATTCCGGGGCTTGACTATCTGGATATGCACATCTACCCTATCAATCGTGATTTTGTGGTCGATAGGACGTTTCGGATGGCTGAGATCGCTAGAACCTCAAGCAAGAGGCTTGTCTTGAGCGAGGCGTGGCTCTATAAGGTGCGAGACAAGGAGCTGGGCACCGCAACTGCCACCAGCGCCCAGCTGTTTGCAAGGGATGTCTTCAGCTTCTGGGCACCCTTAGACGAAAGATTCGTGGAGACTGTCGTGAAGCTGGCGCATCTTTTGAGGATTGAGTTCTGTTCTTTCTTCTGGATGCAGTACTTCTACTCCTACCTTGAATATGATGAGCAGAAGAACGCAATGAAGCCCACGCAGCTTTTCGCGTTAGTAAACGCTGAGGCGGCGAAGAGCATTCTTTCGGATACATTGTCCACGACGGGGGCACGATTCAAGAGCCTTATTGCTCCCATGTCTACTGAAACCCAGAGTTACAGTTACAGAACAACGACGATGGAAACACTGGCTGGACAGGAATCTGCTCTTGCAAGGCAACTTCTGGTTGGGATAATAGCGATCGTGGCGATTTCTGCGGTCGTGGTTGCAACAGTCGCCTGCTTTCGCCGGAAGAAGAGGTAGGCGGGCGCCCCCTGTTGAATTCATGTTGGTGTATGACTTAGGCGCGGAACAACTCTACGAGTGACAGGCGATGGGTCAGACGAAGGTCATCAGTATCAATGACGCGAGGACGCCGAAGGTTATACCCATCACCGCAGCGTGACCTTCGCCATGCGCGTAGACTTCTGGTATGAGTTCATCAACGGTAATGTAGACCATTGCCCCGGCAGCGAATGCCGACGAGAGTGCCAATGCTTGGTAACCGACCTTTTGCAGTAGCAGAAGAGCTATGATTGCTGTGGCGGGTTCAGTTAGGCCTGCGAGTAAAGTTATCAATAGGATTCTTGGCCTACTCGCGCCTGCTTCTCTCAGAGGGATAGCGGTAATCATGCCTTCCGGCACATTGTGCGCGCCTATGACCAATGCGATCAGGATCCCAAGGCTCACGTCCGCACTGAAGCCTGACGCAACTGCGAGCCCTTCGGGCATATTGTGGATCGCTATGCCGACAGCGATGACTAGCCCTCTTCGAAGT